>Ga0136566_1000387_pt1 | contig 17537 bp, 14 predicted proteins | sample AntDeeMetagenom2_FD_104786 | JGI IMG/M metagenome (GOLD analysis project Ga0136566, IMG submission 104786) | Saline lake microbial communities from Deep lake, Antarctica - Metagenome #2 | ecosystem: Environmental > Aquatic > Non-marine Saline and Alkaline > Saline | place: Antarctica: Deep lake... | reverse complement strand
GTCGGTTTCAGGCTCATATGCAATCGGGTACAGCCAGCAAAACCGACAGGCGGTACAGCCGGGTCCGGAGGGCGCGGGGCCATGTGCCCCAAACCGCCCGACGGAGAGAGCCCGGGTTCAAATCCCGGCCTAGGCTTGTTCGGCTTCACCGTTTCTGTCGTAATTCACGTCGTTGAGTGTTGCTCTCGTTTGCGGCTTCGCTGACGGACGCTGCTATTCCCGTCTTTTTCGTCCGATCTCGAGAACATACCTCAACTACAGACGGAGGGAACCAGTTCATCGCTCGTTTCGAACTGTTAGTGTACGACGACAACTGGGTCTCGAGCCCGACTGCAACTGCAGGCTAGTCGTTCTTTTTCGTCCCGGCGCTGCATTGTTGTGGTGATCGTGATGCCGATCTGTACCGCCTGTAACGACCCTGTCTCGTACGATTTCGCTGCTGCACACGGTGACGGCGACACCGTCGACTGGTGTCCGCGGTGTCGGGAACGCTAGCGCTTTTCCGGAGCGGATGCAAAACGTCGTAGAAGTAGTGAGCTCTCGAGACGCCTACCGATCGGTGAGCAGGCGTCGCAGGATGTCACCGTAGGCGGGGCGGGTGATGAGGACCCCAATGAGCACGCCGAGGATGGTGATGATCGCGAATCCTTTGAGGTCGCCGAGGCTCAACACGGCGAGCGGCGAGAGGGCGACGACCGTCGTCGCCGCGGCGGCACCGATGACCCAGAACGCTTTGCGGAATCGTGATTGGAAGACCCGTTCCGAGCTGACGTCGCCTTCGTCCATCACCTCGTCGGCGATGATCACGAGGTCGTCGACCCCGGTCCCCACGACGGCGATGAACCCGGCGACGTGGGAGAGATCCAGCGGCATGCGTATCAGCGCGGCGAATCCAAGCAAGATTACCACCTCCGCGACCGCCGTCACGATCATCGGAAGCGCGACCCGCGTGTCCGTGTATCGTGCGTAGACGACGCCGCTGACGGTGATCACCGAGAGGAGCCCGATCAGTACCGAGAACTCCTTGAACTGGGTGGCGTGGGCCGGCTCGATCGAGTAGATCTGATCGTTTTCGAAGTCCAGCGGGGCGCGCAGGCTGCCGGCTCGGAGGTTGACCGAGAGCGACTGGGCCTGTTGCTGGCTCGGTGCGCTCATCTGGAAGGTCGGGTTGTCCGCCCAGTCGCCGTTCTGCATCGAGGTCGCGAGGCCGGGCCCCTGACTTGTACTTCCGTCACCCATGCTGTGTGCGTCGAGTACCTCGCCGTCGACGACGGTCAGCAGACAGTACTGGGGTTGGTCGTGGTCGAAACTGACACCGTCACCGGTACTAGAGAGGCTGCACCGACCGACCCCTTCGCTGGTGAATCCGAGGTCGTTCAGTTGCTGCTGGAACTCGCCTGCAGCGCTGTCGCGGACCTGCACCGGGACCGCGTATGTGCCGCTATCCCCTCGCTGCGTCGGCGGATCGACATCGGCGATGTCGTCGCCGGTCAACACCGTCTGATTCGACTGGTTCGTCTGGTTTCCGCTATCGTCGGGATAGTAGGCGACGACCTCGACGACCCCGCGCTCGGAGAGCAGTTGGCGGAGTTCGCTCGCGTCCATGTTCGGGACTTCGACGACGATGTAGTGTTCACCGCCCGGCGTCGTCTGCTCGTAGGCCGTCCCGCCGGAGAGCCCCGCCGCGTTGACCTTCGTCTGGATCGTCTGGATCATGTCGTCGCGCGTCTTCTGGGTGACCCCGTCGCGGATGTCGTCCTCCGAGGCGTCGACGTCCGCTGACTGCAGCGCTGCGGCGAACTCGGCCTCGGTCACGTTGTCGGTGAACACCTCCGCGGTGACGGTCCCGTCGTCCTGTACGTCGACGCTGGTGTCCGCCGGCTCGAGGCCGAGTTCGTCGGTCATCGTCGACTCGATATCCTCGAGCCGTTGGCTCTCCTGTTCGTCGATTCCGCCATCGGCCATATCGGGCGCGATGTTCTCGGCGGTCAGTCCGGTGGCCGGAACCCTGATTCGGGTCCCGCCCTCGAGGCCAAGCCCGAACTCGAGGTTGGTGGGGCCGCTGTCGACAGTGCTCTCGGCGTAGCTGCTGTCGGCCACGATGCCGCCGGGGATGAAGAGGGCGACGACGGCGAAGGTGACGAACAGGACGAGCAAGAGGAGCCGCCAGTTGGACTTGACGGCAGCGATCGGGTTCATGAGCGGACCCCCTCGAACTTGTACCAGCGAAGCAGACTCAGATTCAACATGTAGGTGTTCATCAGGTCGGCCGCGAGGCCGACGAAGAGGATGATGCCGATCGATGCCAGGAGGCCGATACCGAAGATATACGCCGAGATGGCCATGACGAGCATCGCGGCCATCGACGTAACCGTCATCGTGACGCCGGTCCGCATCGCGCGGTGCGTGCTTTCGTAGAAGCTACCGCTCCGGCGCAAAACGTGGTTGTTCAACAGGATGTCGGAGTCGACCGAGTATCCGATCAACATCAGCAAGCCGGCGACCGTCCCGAGCGAGAGTGGGATCCCGGCCAGGCGCATGAACGCCAGCGGGATTACGAGGTCGGAAAACGCCGAGATGACGACCGCGATCGACGGGACGAACGTCCGGAAGAGCAAAAAGACGATGGCGCTCATCCCGACGAACGCGATAGCGATTCCCAGCATGGCCGTCTGCTGGCTCTGCTGGCCGAAGCTTGCAGACGTCGAGGAGACTGCCTGGACGACCTCACTATCGCCGTCCGAATTGAGCCCCTCCTCGGCCTGATCGCCCAGGGCCTGCGAGTCGGTTGAGGAAAACTGCACGATGTACTGGTTTTCGCTCCCGGTTCCGGTCACCGATTCGGGCTGTTCGTCGAACGCCGACGGAATTTCGTCGGCCGGCGTCGTCGTCTGGACGGTCAACTCCGTCCCGCCGGCGAAGTCCATCCCGAGCGGGACCGGCGTGCCGTACACGAGAAACGATCCGCTGAGGACGAGCAGTGCAACCGCGAGAACCACGAGCGGAACCGCCGCGAGCTGACGGTTGCTGTACCGGGTGTACTCTATTTCCGGTACGTCGAAATACGCCATATACCGGACCACTTGCACCCTCCCGAAGTAAGCCTTCTCAATTCTACCGGCCTCTCGCGGCCCCAAGGCGCCGACTCGAGCCCGAAACTGACGGAGAGTATCCGTATGAGTAAGTCTTCATCGGACGCAGCAGGTAGCGAGTCGATCTTCCACCAACGCCGCCGATCAGTCCGGCAGATATCGCACGCTCACCACGCCGTCGTCGGCCGAGCGACGCACTTCCACGCGGACCGCCTCGAGCCGGGCCGCCCGCGCGATCGTTTCCTCGTCCGCGAGAACGTCCTGCGCTGCGGGTTCGACTTCGCCCTCTGATACGCAGAACACGTGAATTTCGCCCGTCCCGGCGCGTTCCTCCTGAACGAGGTCGCCGACCTCGCTGTCGGCCGCGAGCTCTCGTTCGTGTTGGGTCGGCTCGAGGTCGCTGTCGACCAGGTCGATCGAGCGTCGGTCTTCGACATCGATCACTTCCCAGGCGACATCCAGCGGCGGCTCTGGTGCGACGGTGGCCTCGAGGACGTCGTGGACCTCGAGGCCGGGGTTCGATGCGAGGGTGTGGACCTGTGCGGTGTCGACGTCGCGGACGACCGCCGATTCGTCTTCGGCGTGCGTGACGACGAACGTGCCCGTCTTTTCGCTCATGGGCGACCGTACGCGAACCGTCGGTTTCGGGGTTTCGGCTTTCGCTCGCTGTCCGATGGAGTTTGTTGGTCAGGTACCAGCCGCTGGGTCATCGGTCGAGCGACTCCTCGGGATTGGACCGGACGACTCCGGTGGTCACCAGCACTGAGTTACGACGGTGCAGGCGGATGCTGGGCCGAGTCGATCCAGAAGTCCTCGATCGCTTGCGCTAGCGTGTCGAACTCGTCGGGCCCCTCAGGCTTCGTGAGGTACGCGTTCGCGGCCCGATCGTAACTCTTGACGATGTCCGCTTCCGTTTCCGAACTCGAGAGGACGAGGATCGGCGGCGGTGGGTAGTCCAGTTCGTTCTCGAGCGTTTCCAGGACCGTGAGCCCATCTACTCGCGGGAGGTTCAGATCGAGGAGGACGAGATCGGGGTCCGTACTCGCGGTGTCCGTCTCGCAGACGTCGAAGTACGTCGTCGCCTCCTTCCCGTCGGTGACGGTGTGGAATTCGATGTCGCTGTCGACCGTTTTGAACGCTTCTCTGGTCAGACGAACGTCACCCGGATTGTCCTCGACGAGCAGGATATCGATCGGCTCGGTCGGCGTGTGGCTGGTCATGGTGCTCGTTCTCGACTACGAGATGCGGACGCGTAAGGCCGGTCCCTACACACGTGGTGGGTCCGCTGGGGCGGCGCGGCCCGGTCGGTGAGGTCGGCGACGGCGGCGCCGCTGAACCGATCCCGGAGCGCCGCTGAACTGATCACGGAACGACTTTAGGCCCGGCGGTCGCCCCCTCGCGTATGAACGTCGACATCGGTAACGCGCTCGCGTCCGTCGCGTCACCGGGCGTCTCGAGGAAGTCCCTCGAGCGCCTGGACGAGCAGGTGGCGGCCGCCCACGAGCGCATCGAGCGCGGAATGGCAAACGAGGAACACGGCTACGAGGCGCTGAACCTCCCCGAACGGACCGATCCGGACGAGATTCGAGCGGCGGTCGAGCCCGTCGCCGACGCCGACGCGCTGCTCACCGTCGGCATCGGCGGCAGTTCGCTGGGTGCGGCGACGATCACGAACGCGCTCGACTCGGACACCGAAACGGTCTTTCTGGATAACGTCGACCCCGAGTGGGTCTCGAGCCGCCTCGAGGGACTCCCCCTCGAGAACACCGCGATCAACGTGGTCTCGCGATCCGGGACGACGGCGGAGACGCTGGCGAACTTCCTGGTCGTCCGCGAGGCCCTCGAGTCGGCCGGCGTCGACTGGACCGAGCGGATGATCGTCACGACTGGCAAGTCGGGCCCGCTTCGAAACCTCGCGGACCGCCACGACCTGCCCTCCCTGAACGTACCCGACGGCGTTCCCGGTCGCTTCTCCGCGCTGTCGGCGGTCGGCATGGTCGCCGCGGCCGTCTGCGGCCACGACCTCGAGGCGCTGCTCGCGGGCGCGGCCGCCGAGCGCGAGACGCTGACGGGGTCGCTCTTTGACTGTCCGGCCTACGCCTACGGCGCGACGACCTACGCGCTAGACGGGCGCGGTGCCGGCGTAAACGCGATCATGCCCTACGCGGAGTCCCTCGAGACGTCCGCGGAGTGGTTCGCACAGCTGTGGGCCGAGAGCCTCGGAAAGGACGACCTCGGCCAGACGCCCGTGCGAGCGCTCGGGGTGACGGATCAACACTCGCAACTCCAGCTCTATCGGGCCGGCCCGCGGGACAAACTCGTCACCTTCGTCACTACGCGGGAGAGCGAGGACCGGCCGATTCCCGACACTGACGTCGAGGAGCTGGCGTATCTCGGCGATGCGACGCTGGGTGAGCTGCTCGAGGCCGAATTCGAGGCCACCGAGGCCAGCCTCGCCGCCGCGGGCCGGCCGAACGTCCGCGTCGAACTCGAGCGTGTCGACGAGTACGAACTCGGTGGACTGCTCTATGGAATGGAAGCGGCCTGCGTGCTCGCGGGCGAACTCTACGGCGTGAACACGTTCGAGCAGCCGGCCGTCGAGTGGGCCAAGAAGGCGACGCGCGGGCTGCTCGGCGGCGGGGACTTCGAGGAGGCCGACGCCGTCGCGGAGAAGACGGAGCTTCGGATCGAACGGTAGCCGACTGTTGGGTCCCGTCCTCGTCGCGTCGTTGAAATCCCGTTTTCCGTTGTCCTTTTCGCGTGTCCTTCAGCGTGAAGCGTCGCTCACTTCTCGTAGTGACTGGAACGCTGGGTTCTGATGGGTTTGGGTGAGACGAAGTGTCCTGCTATCGTGGCACCAGAGAATCGCCACGCCCTCCCCAGCCGATTTCTACTCACGGGCCGAAGGCCCGTCTGCTCACGGCGGCTCCGCCGCCGTTCGCATGGTATGCGAGACCTCTGGTCTCGCACTATTCGTATGGTTCGCGGGACCTCTGGTCCCGCGCTAACGCTCATTCACGCTGTTCACTTGCTCATCCCTCGCACAATGTCGTCGGTCGCCCTCACCTTCGTTCGGCCGACCGACAGCGCGCGCCACCGCACGTCGGCTGATCAGTCCGAACGATACAGAGACCATCGACGCTGAGCGTTCCTGTTTTCGCAGTAGCCACGTGTCCGATCCGAAACGGTGGAGAAAAGTCCGGGAGTCTTCAATGCTGTGCTGACGCGAATTTGTCGACGATCGTCTCGCAGAACGCCTCGAGGTCGTTGTTCACCGTCTGCGCCTCCCCCGTCTCGCTGCCGAGGACGTCGACGGTGGCTCCGGCGTCGGTGACCGTCTCCTTCGGTTCGATGAACTCGACCGCTTCGGTGCCTTCCGGTGCGAGGAAGATTCCGACGGTCGTCTCCTCGAGCGGCTGGCTATCGGATTCGCTCACACCGAGAACGAGGGCGCTCGTGCGGTCAAGTGGCTGTCTTGCTGGTACAAAACGGCCGGGCAGCGCTCTGATCGGCGCGGCCCGCTCGAGTACCAGAGAGACCGCTCCGAGAACGCCGTCTCCCCTGCCGTCACGTGTACCATTTTACGGCCCCGATCCGTGGTCTCGAACGATATGCGCGCTGTACGCCTCCACGAACACGGCGATGCGGACGTACTACAGGTAGACGAGATCGATCGACCGGAGCCGGCCGCGGACGAACTCTTGATCGAGGTGGCCGCTGCGGGCGTCAACCCTGTCGATACCTACTTCCGGGACGGCTCGTACACGCCGGTCGACGTGCCGTTTACGCCCGGCGTCGATTTCTCGGGCGTCGTCGCCGAGGTGGGTGAGTCAGCCGACGGCTTCGAAGAGGGCGACCGCGTCTACGGTACCGGAATCGGGGGTGCCGCCGCACAGGGAGCCTACGCGGAGTTCGCGACGGTCCCCACCGATCGCGTCGTGCACCTCCCCGAGGGCGCGGATCTGACCGAGGCCGGTGGCGCAGGCGTCGCCGCTGTCACCGCCTGGCGCGCGCTGATCGATCACGCCGACCTCGAGCCCGCCGAACACTGTTTAATCCACGGCGGATCGGGCGGCGTCGGTCATGCGGCCGTCCAAATCGCGGCCGCCGTGAGCGCGCGAGTGATCACCACCGCCGCGGAGGAGTACCACGACGCGCTCGCCGACTACGGAGCCGAAACGGTGCTGGACTACGGCCGCGACGATCTGGCCGACGCCGTGCTCGAGGCCTCCGAGGGCGGCGTCGACGCCGTGCTCGATCACCGCCTCGACGACTACCTGCAGTTCGACGCGGACGTGGCCGCACAGGGTGCTCGAGTCGTCGGTATCGGCGAGAATAGTCCCGATCCGGGCTTTACGAACGACGGCGCGGCCCGATCGAAGGACGTCTCCTACCAGTTCATGAGTATGTTCAACACGCCGGACCTGCGCGTGCCGCTGCGAGGCGTCGCTCACCTCATGAACAGCGAGGCCCTCTCGATCGACGTGGCGCGGACGTACGACCTCAAGGAGGCCGCCGACGCCCAGCGAGCAGTCATGTCGGATAGCTTCCTCGGGAAACTCGTCATCGAGCCGTAGCGTCAATCGAACACCGAGCCGCGATCCAGCCGTGTGCCGAGCAGGACCGCCCGGCAGTCGACCAGCAGGATCCGACTCCTATCTAAATCCCTGTGGAGCGCCGTCAACGGCTTCTTGTCGGGAGAGCAGCGCCCGTCCGCGATCGCGGAGCGCAACCGTTTCCGTCGCGGTATCGTAGTCGATGGCCTCCGTGGCCGCCAATTTTGGGATATGCGTGTGGTGAAGCGAGATCCGAACGGCCCGTTGCTCTCTCGCCGAGACGGTACCGTGATCCGAAATCGCGTTGGGATCGGAGCCGGTCTCCTGTGCGGCGATCTCCACCGCGAGCTCCGTTAGCGTCGCGGAGCCGTCGTTCGCCTCGAGATACTGCAAAACTGCGCGTCGGCGTCGATTCGTCAACAGATCCATCACCGTATCTACGGCGTCCGCACGCGAATCGCCGAACGCAGTGAGACTCTCGGGCGAATTTAGTAGTGGTATCATAGCCCCAGTAGGAGATAGACGGTATATATGCAGCGTGTGAGTCCGATCGAAACACTACCCCCGTATTCGAGGAAGTGTCTAGACGAGGTCGGCGACCGCTTCCATCGTCGTCCGCTTGTCGTCCTCGGACATTCCGTTGACGAACCCGAGCCGAACGGCATCGACGCCGTCGATCTCGCTGTATGCCTCGACCCACTCGCGGACTTCCTCGGGTGTACCTGCGGGAGCCAACTCGTCGAGTACGTCTTCGGGTAGCGCCTGAGCCATCGCGTCGGTATCTCTCTCCTCCCAGGCGGCCCGAATCTCCTCGACGACGTCGGAATAGCCCTGTTCGGCGACCGAGTTCCCGTAGTAGGGGCCATACGCCCCGAGCAGGAAGGCAACGGTGCTGCGGGCCTTCTCACGTGCGGCCTCGCGATCTGCCATCGCGATCCCGCGGACGATCGGAGCCACCCGCAGGTCCGAGAGCCCCTTGCCCCCTAACTCGGCACCGCGTTCCAGATCTTCGAGGCGCTCGCGGAGCCCGTCTTTCGTGAATAGCTGGGGGGCCCATCCGTCGCCGAAGCGACCGGCCATCTCGGTGGCCTTGGGGCCGAGGGTCCCCACGTCGATCGGCGGCGGGTTCTCGTGGGGGCCGCGTTCGTATCCCAATCCGGGAATGTCGAATATTTCGCCGTCGTAGGCGGGGTTGCCCTCCTCGTAGACGTTTCGCATCACGTCGATTACTTCGCGGGTTCGGCGCAGCGGTCGGTCAAACTCCTGGCCGTGCCAGCGCTCGGTGATCGCGGGCGAACTCGGGCCGATTCCGAATCGGAACCGGCCGTCCGCCACGTCCTGCATCGTGAGCGCCGTCTGGGCGAGCATCGACGGCGTTCGCCCGTACGGCGAGATCACGTCGTTGGAGATACCGAGTTCCTCGGTCCGCTCGGCTGCCAGCGTCAGCGGCGGCACGATGTTCCAGCCGGTCGTCTCGCCGACCGTGATCCGGTCGAAGCCCAGTTCCTCGGCCTGAACGGCCCGCTCGGCGACGCCCTGGGGCCGATCGTAGTCGCCGAGTCGAACTAGCAAGTCCAGTTCAGCGTTCACAGTGCTCCCCTCCGCGTCTGCCGTCGGATCGCTCGTCGTACTGCCATCACCACACACCGCGTCACCCATTCACATAAATTTGTAGCGTTTCCATCCAGTCTCCCGGGACGAACGGTCGCCGCTGTCACCGATCGAGGGTCTCGGCACACAGCTACCGGGCTGCCTCGAGGTGCTCGCGCGCCTCGTCGCGGACTGGGTTGTCGTCTTCCGCGAGGTGGTGTCGGACGCGTTTGACCCGTTCGACTTCCGCTCCCTTCGAAACGGTGGGAAACGTTGATACCGATAGTGACTAACGTGGGCGTATGACACACGACTGTTCGTTCCTCGAGGCGCTCGACCTCGCGGACGATCAGCTCTCGTTTGCAGACGGACGACGTGAATCGCACGCTACGGACTTCGGGACGGAGCAAAACGACGGTGGCGGCGTTCTCCCGGACGCCGTCGTCTGGCCCGAGTGCACGGACGACGTCTCGGCCGTGCTCGCCGCTGCGACCGACCGCGGCGTCCCCGTGACCCCCTACGCCGCTGGGACGGGACTCGAGGGCAACGCCGTCCCGGCTCACGGCGGCATCAGCCTCGATCTCACGCGGATGGACGCAGTCGCCGACTACCGGCCCGACGACTTCCAAATCGACGTCGGGCCGGGGATCATCGGCTCCGATGTCGGCGAGTACATCTCCGGTGATGGCCTGTTCTTCCCGCCGTTACCCTCCTCCGGCGACATCTCGACGGTCGGCGGAATGATCTCGACCGACGCCAGCGGCATGCAGACCGTCCGGTACGGCGAGGTTGCCGATTGGGTACTCGGCCTCGAGGCCGTCCTCGCCGACGGCACCGTCGTCCGGACGGGCTCGCGGGCCAGCAAGACCTCGAGCGGCTACAACCTGACCGACCTCATCGTCGGCAGCGAGGGGACGCTGGCCGTCGTCACCGAGGCGACCCTCGAACTCGCGGGTCGCCCCGAACAGATCCGCGGCGGCCGAGCGATCTTCGAGACGCTCGACGACGCGACCGAAGCAGTGTTCGACGCGGTCCGGACAGACGTCGGCGTCGCCCGAATCGAACTCGTCGACGGGCTGAGCGCGACGATGGCCAACGAATATCTCGGGAGCGATCTCCCCGACGCGCCGATGGTCTTCCTCGAGTTTCACGCCAATCACGGCGTCGAAGAAGAGATCGACCTCTGCCGGACGATCTTCGAAGACCACGGCGTCGCCCGTTTCGAGATGAGCGACGACGATGACGAGATGGACGCCCTCTGGCGGGCACGTAGGGAACTGGCCTACGCCGTCAGGAGTTACGATCCCGCCCTTGAGCCGCTTCACCCCGGCGACGTGACGGTACCGATCAGTTCCTATCCGACGGTGGTCCGGGAGGCGAAACGGCTGGCCGACGAGTACGACCTCCTGGTTCCCTGTTTCGGTCACGCAGGCGACGGCAACCTCCACTACAGCGTTCTCGTCGACCCCGACAGCGCCGAGCAGGTCGAACGCGGCGAGGAGTGTTACCGAGAGATCGTGGAGCTCGCGATCGAACTGGGCGGAACAGCCACGGGAGAACACGGTATCGGACAGGGCAAACGGGAATACCTCGAGCCCGAACACGGGGGCGGCGCGGTCGAGGCCATGCGGACGATCAAGCGAGCGCTCGATCCGACCGACACGCTCAATCCGGGAAAGATATTCCCCGAAACGGCCGCCGGCGAACGGATCAACGGTCGGGACCGATAGCGCAACCGCCTCGCTCAGCGGTGACCTCGCAGTCGACCGGAATCACGACATCCGGTCGTCGGCGTCACCGTTGCTGTCGGCCGGAAGGACGATATGACTGGTCTGTCTTTTCTCTCGAACGGTATTGGATTCAATTATGACTCCGATGGACCACCGGCGGCCCGCGCTTGACCGCCGCCGATTTCTCACGTGTGCGTGTGCCGCAGTCGCCGGGACGGCCGTCGCATCGGGAACCGGCTCGGCGGCCGTCGGTGACGGCGATCTGACGATCGAAGTCGTCCGCCACGACTCCGTCGAGCCGACCGACGACGCGCTCGAGTCCGTCCTCGAGGGCGTCGAACTGTTCGCCGAGACGTGGACGGACGCGACCCCGGGGACGGCCGAGGTGACGACGGACGAACCCTCGGTCGCGACGTTCGGAGTGTCGCCGTCCCACGGTGAAACGCTCGACGCGATCGAAACCGACGACGTACTCAGAGCCGATCGGACGCCGGAAACGGTGACGCTGTTCGTCGTTGAAGACGGAACGACGACCGCGGGTGCAATGCGTTCGTACGCGGGACACGACGGGAGCGAATACGCAGCGCCCGGAGCGTACGGCTACGTCAATACCGAACTCGTCGATCTGCTCGGCTGGCGGTTCGGGACGCCGCGGGAACTCGTTCGGAACTTCGCGGCCCACGAGTGCGGGCACGCTGTCATCGGTTGGGCCGACTTTCCGTACTATCCGGCCGACGAGCCCGACCGCGACCGCTCGCCGGTGGTTCGCGCACACAGCTGTGGCGCTCAGGACCATCCCGCAGCCAGCGGCTGGTTCGTCCGACACGGGATCACGCCGATGGCCACGGGCTACTCGGCGATGGAAAGTCGGAACACGCCGCGAAATCACCGGTTTGCGACCGAAGCCGATGCGATCGACGTTTACGCGGATCCCGCCGACGAGGCCTGGTCGTACTTCAACATGGACTACATCGCCGCGTTCTCGGAAACGTCTCGAGCGGCAATGGGCGAACACCACCGGCAGTTCTTTTTGTGACGCCCGTGGACTCCCCCGTTCCTCGGCCGAGGCAGTCTCGAGACACAGTTTTTATTGCTGTACATCGAATCTGTCGGAGGTAGTTACGTTCGGTCGAGCGAGAAGCGCGTCTCGCTTCCGCCAGATTGGTATTTAGAATGAGAGGAAGGATTCACGTTGATGTCCGATCCAGTTTGAGTCTCCTCGGCACGGTGCTGAAGTATCTCTCGCTTTCCCTGCTGGTTCCGACGGCCGTCGCACTGTTCTACCGGGAGAGTCCGCTTCCGTTTCTCGTCGCGCTCGTCGTCGCCGTCGCCGTCGGGACGGGTCTCGAGCGCCTCGAGCCCGATCCGGACCTCGAGCACCGCGAAGCGTTCTTGCTCGTCGCACTGACGTGGTTAGTGCTTCCGCTCGTCGGGATGATTCCGTATCTCGTCGCCGGGACGGGGACGATCGCACATCCCGTCAACGCGCTGTTCGAAAGCATGAGCGGGTTCACGACGACCGGCGCGACGGTCATGGGCGAGATCTCCGTCGAGACCCACTCGCGGTCGATCATGCTGTGGCGACAGCTCACCCAGTGGCTCGGCGGGATGGGAATCATCGTGCTCATGGTCGCGATCCTCTCTGAGCTTTCCGTCGGTGGCACACAGCTCATTCGGGAGGAATCACCGGGGCTACAGGTCGAGAAGCTAACGCCGCGAATCAGGCAAACGGCGCGGGCGCTCTGGCTGATCTACGCCTGGTTCACGCTCGCAGCGGTGGCCGTCTACTACGGGCTCCATCTCGCCGGGCTAGCCCCGAACATGACGTTTTACAACGCCGTCTCCCACGCGCTCACGTCGCTGCCGACCGGCGGGTTCTCGCCGGAGGGGCGCAGCGTCGAGGCGTTCGAACCGATCGTCCAGTGGGCGGTCATGGTCTTCATGATCGTCGCCGGGGCGAACTTCGCGCTCTACTGGTACGCCTGGCGCGGCCACCCCGAACGTCTGACGAGCAACGCCGAGTTCCGATCGTATATTCTGTCGATGGGTGTCGTCGGTGGTCTCCTTTCCCTGCTCCTCTTCCTCGGGGTCGGCCTCGAGACGGTGCCGGAGAGCGTCGCCGCGATTCCGGGGAGTCTCGAGCGCTCGCTGCGCCACGGCCTCTTCCAGACGCTCGCGATCGTGACGACAACGGGCTACGCCAGCATGGACTTCAACACGTGGAGCGAGTCGACGCAGGTGATTCTCCTGTTCGCGATGTTCCTCGGTGGCTCGGCGGGCTCTGCGGCCGGTTCGATCAAGATCATCCGCTGGTACGTCGTCGGGAAGTCGATTCAGCGAGAGCTGTTCACGACCGTCCATCCGCAGGCAATCCGGCCGGTTCGGATGGGTGACACGGGCGACGTTATCGACGAGGAAGCGATCCACGGCATTTTCGTCTTCGTTCTTCTCTTCCTGACGCTGTTCGTCGTCTCGACCGTCCTGCTCCTTCTCGATGCGCACCGAACACCCGACCTCTCGCTGTCGGGACTCGAGGCGATCAGCGCGACGATCGCGACGCTCGGGAATGTCGGCCCGGGCGTCGGCGTCGTCGGGCCGATGAACAGCTACGAACCCTTCTCGAACGCTGCGAAGCTGTACATGACCTTCCTGATGTGGATCGGCCGACTCGAGATCCTCTCCGTGCTGGTAATCCTGACGCCGGCGTACTGGCGCTCCTGACGACCCTCGTCCCCTGCCGGCGACCCAACCGTTAAGACGCGGGTGCTGTCACCATCCCCCATGGTAGAAAATACCATTCCCGAGGCGATCGAGGCGGCGGCGACGACCTACGGACTCACACTCTCCGAGGCCGAACGAGAGGGCTACACGGCCGAAGCGGAGGCGACCGCCGCCCTGCTCGGTGACCTCGAGCCGACGACGACCCGGTCCGATCCCGCGGCGAACGTCGGGGAAGACGACGACGAGTACAACGCCTTCCTGTATCGGTGCGAGCTGCCCGGCGCCGAGTCGGGCCCGCTCGCGGGGACCGAAATCGCGGTCAAGGACAACATCGCCGTCGCGGGCGTCCCGATGACCTGCGGCTCGGACGCGCTCGCCTTCGAGCCCGAGTACCACGCGGCCGTCACCGAGCGGTTGCTCGACGCGGGCGCGGACCTCGTCGGGACGACGAACATGGACGAGTTCGCCTACTTCACCACGAGCGAGACCTGCGCGCACGGGCCCGTCGAGAACCCGAGTGCCGAGGGCGTGCCGGGCGGCTCCTCGAGCGGGAGCGGGGCGGCCGTCGCCGCCGGGCTGGTCGACGCGGCGCTGGGTACCGACACCGGCGGCTCGGTTCGCATCCCCGCCTCCTTCTGCGGCGTGGTCGGGTTCAAACCGACGTTCCGGACCGTGCCGCGGTTCGGCTTCGCGGACCTGGCGACCTCGCTCGACCATATCGGCCCGCTCGCGCCCGACGTGGAGACGGCGGCCACCGTCCTCGAGGCGATCAACGGTCCCGACCGCCGCGATCCGTCGACGGTCGGGACGCGCGAACCGACCCCGACCGACGGGCTGGATCGAGACATCGACGGGCTGACGGTCGGCCTCGTGACCGAGGCACAGGACGGCGCCGACGACGATGTCGCTGCGGCCGTCGAGCGAGCGGCCGACCGACTGGCGGCGGCGGGCGCGACCGTCGAACCGGCGTCGCTCCCCGGCTTCGAGACCCAGTCGCTGGTCAACGCCGCCGTCACCGCCACGGAGTTCACGACGCTAGTCGCGCAGGCGGGGCAGGACTACGGCGTCGGAACCGGCTACAGCGAGCCCTGGCGTGAGGCGGTGGCGTCGATGGACGCGGACGAACTGGGCGAGAACGTGCGCGCTCGACTCGTCCTCGGGCGGGCGCTAACCGCGGTCGACGACGGTGAGGGGTACGTGGCTGCGCAGAACGTTCGCCGGGAGTTCGAGGGCGTCATCGACGACCGACTCACGGACTGCGACGCGCTGTTGTTGCCGACGACGCCGATGAGCGCGCCCGATTACGGCGAGATCAGCGAGGACGCGGACCTCCTGCGAACGATTGCCAACACCGGTCCGTTCAACCTCACCGGCCATCCGGCGCTCTCGGTTCCGGTCGCGACGGAGAGAGGGGACGGTGATCCGGTCGGCTGTCAGCTCGTGACCGACTGGTACGACGAGGCGACGGCCGTCGCGCTCGGTCGGTCGCTCGAGGCCGCCGAGTGAGGGGTCCCGCGGTCGCCGACAGCGTCGTCCCGGGCGCCGGTTCTCCGGTGCCATCTGGACCGTCAGTCCTGAACCAGCACGTCCAGGACGTCCGGTCCCTCGCGTTCGAGCGCGTCCTCGAGTGCGCCCTCGATCCCGTCCGGCGTCTCGATACGTTCGGCGCGCGCGCCGTGACTCTCGGCGTTCTTGACGAGATCGACCGCCGGCTCGAAGTCCATTCCCACGAACTCGTAGTCGTCTTCTTCTCCGCCCATGAGGTGGAGCGTATTGTCCTTCAGGATCCGGTAGTTGCGGTTGTCCGAGATGACGACCGTCAGGTCCAGATCGTACCGGGCGGCGCTGTATATCGAGTGCGGGTAGTACTGGTAGGAGCCGTCGCCGATGAAGCCGACCACGTCGCGGGGCTCCTCGAGTTGTTCTTCGGCGACGGCCGCGCCGACCGCGGCCGGCAGCCCGTAGCCGAGGCCGCCGCCCTTGTTCGACATGTACTGTTCGGGGCCGAGATCCCACCGGGTCAGCATGGCGTACTTCGAGGTGACACCCTCGTCGACGATGGCCGCGTCGCCGGCCACGCGCTCCATCGCGTCGACCAGTTCGGCCTTCGACGACCGCGGATCGTCCCCGTCGGCCTCGCCGTAGCCGGCCATCTGGGACTCGACGGTCTCCTTGACCTCCGCGACTTCCGCGAGCCGGTCGGCCACGACGTCATCGGAGAGTTTCCCGCGAACGCGCTCGGTGAGATCCTGCATACCGAGCCCCGGGTCGCCGATCACTGCCGCGTCGGCGGGCTGATTCTTGCCGACCTGCCAGGCGTCGTCGCTCAGGTGGATGCAGGTCGTGTCGGGATCGACCAGCGCCTCCTCGTGGCGGGTCAGCGTCGTGTTCGTCGAACAGCCGGCGAACAAGATCGTATCGGTGTCCATCAACATCGCGGCCAGACTCTCGCTGGTCGGCAGGTAGGAGACCCACTGCTCGTGGTCGGTGGGGAAGTCCACTTCGCAGGAGAGGATCTCCCCGTGGACGCGGGCACCCGTCGCCTCCGCGAGTTCGACCGCCGCGGCAACGGCGTCGGCACCGGAGCGGGCGACGTGGTCCCCGACGACCATCACCGGATCGTCTGCGTCGGCCAGCAGGTCGGCAGCGCGCTCGAGTTGTGCCGGATCGCCGCTGCCCGCGTTCGGAATCGGACCAAGTCGTTCGGGCTCAGCGTCGGTTTCCTCGAGCATCACGTCGAGGGGCAGTCCGAGGAAGACAGGGCCGGTCGGGGGCGTCATCGCGACCCGAAACGCCCGGCGGAGCATCGTCGGCAGTGCCGAGACGTCCAGTACCTCGTCGGACCACTTGCAGAACTGGTCGGCCATGTCGACCAGATCGCCCGAGAGAATCGGCTCCTCGTGGCGGAAGTCCGTGCTGTGATTCCCCGCCGTCACGACCAGCGGCGCGCCGGCGATCTTGGCCGCGTAGAGGTTCCCCAGTCCGTGGGCCAATCCCGGCGCGATGTGGAGATTCGCCACGCCGACCGGGGTGATCGAGTCGTCGTGGTGGGCGTGATATCGCCTGCGCTGAGCGTAGCCACCGGCCATTCCCACTGCGATGTCCTCGTGGAGCCCGAGTCGGTACTCGAGGTCGCTCCGGCCGATCGCGTCCATGATCGGCAGTTCGGTCGTTCCCGGATTGCCGAAGACGTAGTCGACGCCGTACGACTCGAGGGCGTCGGTGAAGAGATCCGCACCCGTATAGCTATCTGCCATGCTCCCTCGTGGCACGTCATCTCACATCAAATTGTGTGTTCCGGCGGGCCGGTTCCAGCTCGTGCGGCCCCGGCCCGGGTATTATACTTCAGTTCGTTGTCGCCCGCATATGGCCCTCGCCAGGGACACCGCCGGAGTCGACACGACCGCTCGAGCGCTCTGGTCGCAGGTTCATCCCGTCTTCATGACGCCGCCGCTCGCAGCCTCGCTGTTCGGCGCGATCCTCGCCGGAACCGTCGACCCGCTGACCGCGGCGGTTCACGTCGTCGCGATGTTCGCCGCGGTCTACACGGCACACGTAAAAGACGGCTACGTCGATTTCCACGTCCGCGGCGAGGACGACGACCATCCGTTGACCGAACGCGGCTGTCGGATCGCACTCGGACTGTCGACGGCGGTGTTCGCGCTGTGTTGTGTGGTCCTGGGACTTCTCGTCGGGCCGGTCGCGGTCGTACTGGTCGTTCCGACGTGGCTGATCGCCTACCACCACGAGCCGCAACTCGACATGAACCCGGTGACGGCGACGACTGGCTACCCCCTGGGTATTGCCCTATCCATGCTCGGGGGGTTCTACGTGCAAGCAGGGACGAT
>Ga0136566_1000341_pt1 | contig 18619 bp, 14 predicted proteins | sample AntDeeMetagenom2_FD_104786 | JGI IMG/M metagenome (GOLD analysis project Ga0136566, IMG submission 104786) | Saline lake microbial communities from Deep lake, Antarctica - Metagenome #2 | ecosystem: Environmental > Aquatic > Non-marine Saline and Alkaline > Saline | place: Antarctica: Deep lake... | reverse complement strand
TTCACTATAGACGGGAAATGGAACGGTGGGTTCTGAAAGGAATCTATAGTATCAACTGAAACGATTTACACACCGATCGCGAAGCTGTCGTGCGATCGGGTGTGCATTGACTTTCAGTTGGCACTATAGTGAAAGAAGTGTCCTGCTATCGTGGCAACACGGAGAGGCCACACCCTCCCCAGCCGATTCGTTCGCTCGCTGCACTCGCTCACTCATCCAACGGAAGACACCCCGCGTCTTCCGAGCAGTCCCTCGTTCCACTCGCGACGACCTCGCGCAGTGTCGTCCGACGCCCTCGCTTGGCTCACGGTTCCCTTCGGTCACCGTTCGCTCTCCGAGGTGCTCACTGTGTTCGCACCTCGCGATGCTCGGTCGGCGGACAGCGCGCGCCACCGCACGTCGGTTGATCAGACTGAGCGATACAGAGGTTCCCTGTACAGATCGTTCTACCCCGTCTACGACTTCCGTCACCGGTGTCATCCGTATCGGGTTTCGAAACGAGTCACGTGGTCAGTATCTGTATACGTTCTTCATGGATACTGTGGACAAGTTATTTATAACTGTTTCACTTGCCGTTACGTATGACGGCAGGTCCGCCGATAGACGAACTCCATTTCGATGACGCACCGGACGTCGACTCCGTCCCCGGCCCCAACACCAGGGCGCTGCTCGAGAAACAGCGCGAGATCGACAGTAGCGCGGTCGCCTATCCGGACGACATCCCCATCGCCTTCGAGGAGGGGAAGGGCGCGACGGTCCGCGACGCCGACGGCAACACCTACATCGATCTCTTCGCGGGCATCGGCGTGCTCAACGTCGGCCACTCGAACCCATACGTCCTCGAGGCGGTCCACGAGCAGGCCGACAAGTTCGTCCACACGGTCGACTTTCCGACCGAGGCACGCCTCGAGCTGATCGAGAAACTCGACGAAATCGTTCCTGCTGGTTTGCAGGGCCAGAACAAGGTCGTCTTCGGCGGCCCGACCGGCAGCGACGCCATCGAAGCGTCGATCAAACTCGCCAAGTACAACACCGGCGGCGACGGCCTCATCGCGTTCCGCGGTGCCTACCACGGTGCAACGACCGGGGCGATGAGCGTCACGTCGAACAAGAAGTTCAAGGCCGACTACACGCCGCTGCTCGCCGATGTCGTTCATGCCCCCTATCCGCACCCGTTCCGACAGGGGAAAACGCCCGAGGAAGCGGTCGATCACGCGCTCGAGGAGGTCCGGGCCATCGTCGAGGACCCCTACGGCGGGCTGGCCAATCCGGCCGGCATGATCGTCGAACCGATCCAGGGCGAGGGCGGCATCGTCACGCCGCCGGAGGGCTTCCTGCAGGGACTGCGCGACATCGCAGACGACAACGACGTCGTCCTCGTCTTCGACGAAATTCAGAGCGGGCTGGGCCGCACCGGAAAGTGGTGGGCCAGCGACTGGGAGGGTGTCGCTCCCGACGTGATGACCTCCGCGAAAGCGCTGGGCGGCGTGGGCTTCCCGCTCTCGGCGACCATCTACCACGAGGATCTGGACACGTGGGGGCCGGGCGACCACGCCGGCACCTACCGCGGCCACGTCGTCGGGATGCGGGCTGGGACCCGCGCCATCGAGTACATTCAGGAGCACGACCTCCTCGCGCACGCTCGCGATCTCGGCGAGTACATTCGGGGCCGGCTTCGCGAGGCTGCCAACGACAACGAGCACCTCGCCGACATCCGCGGCAAGGGGCTGTTCATCGGCGCGGAGTTCGTCGATAGCGACGGTAACCCGGACGGCGACCTTGTCGACGCGATCCAGCAGTACTGCTTCGAGCGCGGGGTCCTGATCTGGACGGCCGGCCGCCACGGCAACGTCCTCCGATTCCTGCCGCCGCTGGTGCTCACGCACGACCTGGCTGAGACGGCACTCGACGTCATCGTCGAGGCGATCGACGACGTGACCGCCGAAGCGACCCAGACCGCCTGACTCGAGCGGTGCGAAAGCGCGACGAGACTACCCACACCACGTCCGACATCGATTCTATGTCCGGCACCGATTCCATGTCCGACACCGATTCCATCGAAACCGACTATGCACCGAGCAACGACAACCCCTACTCGCAGGGGGTTCGCGCTGGCGACACGCTGTACGTGTCCGGCTACGGCCCCGTCGACCCCGAAACCGGCGAGGTCGTCGACGGCGATATCGAGGCCCAGACCGACCGGGTGCTCGATAACATCGCCGCCGTCGTCGACGAAGCCGGCGGCGACGGCCTCGCGGACGTCGTCAAAGTCACCGTCTACCTGACCGATCTCGCGGACTACGAGCGGGTCAACGAGGCCTACGGGAGCCGATTCGGCGAGGAGCCGCCGGCTCGAGTCTGCGTGGAGGTCTCGCGGCTGCCCGAGGACGTCCGCGTGGAGGGAGACGCGACCGCGTATCTGGGCTGAGCGATTCGGGACCGAGAAACGCCGGCTCGATCACACGAATTCGGGCGCGAACGGGTAGCGCCACGCGTCGCCGAAGATGGCTTTTGCCATCGCGACGATCCAGACGAAGAAATTGAGGAATCCGAGGAGGATCGAGACTAGCGCCAGCGCGAAGACGGGGACGAAGACGACCGTTTCGATCACCCCCGGAAGCGCGACGTACTCGAACAGCGCGTCCAGTCCGAACACGAGGACGAACACCGCGAGGAACGATCCGCTGACCAGCAGCTGCCAGTTGAGCGCGTTCCGCGCGTTGGCCCGCGTGAATTCGTGTTCCGATACCGCGTAGATGATCCCGGCGGTGACGAACCCGAGAAACGGGAGGATCGCGATGAAGTGGACGAATATCCCCAGGAGCGTCCGCTCCGTGAGGATCGACGGGCCGGGTTCGGTCGAAGTCGATTCGGGAGGCGGCGATTCGTTCGGGGTGGAGTCAGTCGACATGGGTACGTGTTCTGGAGTGTCAGTCGTGTGACAGTCAGTTGCGTCGCGTTACTTCGGACTGGTCCGTTCAGGCGTCGGAATCGATCCGTTGGCGCCGTCGTCGCGACGGTTGCGAACGGCGCGTTCAGCGAAGAGGAGGACCAGACAGACGACGAAGAGATTGCCGGCGGCCGCCCACAGCCCGTGACTCGCGTCGACGGGGGCCTCTATCGACAGCACGATCATCCCGACGCCGACGCAGAACAGCACCAGGCTAAGCTGGAAGCCCGCTAGGACCAGCGTCCTGATCCCGGCCGGGTTCCGGAGTCGGAGGAAGTCACGCGCCGACAGCGTTTCGAGGGGTGAATCGTGAGCGAGCGCCCGTTTCCCGTCCGGCGAGAGCGGCCACTGCGATTCGGGATGGTTGACGTAGTACAGCGTAATGGTGTCCGGATACGTTTCCGCGGCGACGACGTCGATCTCGCGGAGTTCGTCGAGCCGGTTTCGGACCGTCTCCGTACTGACCGTCGGCTTGACCCGAGCACGGAGCTGCTGGATCGAAAAGAACGGCCGCTCGGACTCGAGCATGACCTCGACGACGTGTTGCTGCGTGAGTTTCTTGTCGAGTGCAGGATCGATCCGATCGTCGATCCACGTTGGGAGGGGCGGCATCGATGGTCCATCCATCGAGGGGTTGTAAATTAAATCCCGTGATGGATTTGGCGGGCACCAAACGCGAATGTGCGTCCGCAAAACGGTGCGTCGATCGCTCGAACGTGCGGCTGGCTCGAAGTAAGCGAGCGGTAACGTGTCTGCAAACCCCGCGAGTTCGGTTCAGGAGTGATCTCGTCTCGAGCGGACCCGTGAACGATTCGTTCGGCGACGCGAATCACGACGCAGCGCAAGAGCGGGCTCCACGCGGCGGCCAGTCTTGTCTTCCGCACGCCTCTCTGACCGCCGTTCCCCTCGACCGTCTCTGCGCTGGGACCGTCGCGGTCTTCGCGTCGGTTGCTCGTGTAAACCGCTCGAATCTGCGTCGACCCCCGACTATCTACATCGATCGTACGTAATCAGTATACGATTATCGACTACGATTAAGTATCTCCCGCGCGTAGAACCGGCAAGAATGTCCTACGAAGCGCGAAACAGATTGCGCGAATTACGGCGGGAGTTCCACCGTCATCCCGAACCGGGCTGGCGCGAGTTTCGGACCACCGGACGGGTCGTCGAGGAACTCGAGCGGATCGGCGTCGACGAGATCGCCGTCGGCCGCGACGCGCTGGCGACGGACGAGCGCATGGCCGTGCCGCCGGCGGCGGAACTCGAGCCGTGGATCGAGCGCGCCCGCGAGGCGGGTGTTCGGTCGGATATTCTCGAGCGCACGGCCGATGGTCACACTGGCGTTATCGCGACCCTCGAGCAGGGGGAGGGTCCCTGCATCGGGTTGCGCGTCGATCTCGACGCGATTTCGATGCGGGAATCCGACGAGCGCGAGCACCGGCCGGCCGCCGAGGGATTCCGGTCCGAACACGACGGCTACATGCACGCCTGCGGCCACGACGCCCACCTCGCGATGGCGCTGGGGACGCTCGAGAGGGTCAAAGAGAGCGAGTTCGACGGAACGCTGACGGTGTTCTTCCAGCCCGCCGAGGAGATCTCCGGCGGCGGGAAGGCGATGGCCGAGAGCGGCTATCTCGACGACATCGACTACCTCCTCGCCCTTCACATCGGCCTCGATCATCCGACGGTCGAGATCGTCGCCGGCATCGAGAAGCCGCTGGCGATGGCACACCTGACCGCGACGTTCGAGGGGGCGAGCGCCCACGCCGGCAAAGCGCCGAACGAGGGGGCCAACGCCATGCAGGCGGCGGCGACCGCGATTCAGAACGCCTACGGGATTCCGCGACACAGCGACGGGCTCACGCGGATCAACGTCGGCCGAATCGAAGGCGGTACCGCGAGCAACGTCATCGCCGAGGAGGTCACGATCGAAGCCGAGGTCCGCGGCGAGACCACCGCGCTGATGGAGTACACGCGCACGGAACTCGAGCGCGTCTGCTACGCCGCCGCCGAGATGCACGACTGCGACGTCACGCCGCGGGTGATCAGCGAGTCCCCCCGCGTCGACAGCCACCCTGCCCTGCGGGACCTCGTGGGCAACGTCGCCTGGGAGGTCGAGGGCGTCGAGCGCGTGGTGCCGACCGAGGAGTTCGGCGTCAGCGAGGACGTGACCTACCTGATGGAGCGCGTCCAAGAAAACGGCGGGCTCGCGTCGTACGTCCTCGTCGGGACCGACCATCCGACCAGCCACCACACGCCGACGTTCGATATCGACGAGGACAGCCTCGAGGTCGGGGTGACGTTGCTCACCGAGACGGCGACCGAACTCTCCCGTCGGCGGCCGTAGCGGTTGGCTCTCGATCGGGGCTGAGACGCCCCTTGTAACCATCTGATGGCGCTCACCCGGCGGACGGTTCGCCGTAACTCTCGTCGAAAACCGCAATACTGACTGACAGTCGAACGGACGCTTCTGTCCGTCGAGAATCACGTTCGCTGAATGGGAAACGTTAATTCGCGGGCTCTCCGTGTATCCCCTATGAGCCAAGACGACGTTCCGGAGTCGTTGCGGACGGCGGCGGACTCGGATCGCCCGCGCGGCATTCTCACGCCTTCCGACCGCGATTTCTTGCTCGGTCGAAAGACGGACTACACCGACCACTCGAAGAAGCAGAAGCGAAACCGGATCCGACGCCGGGTGCGCAACGCGATGCTCGACTTCAGCATCCTCTTCGAGTACATGGAGGAACGCGACCGAGAGACGGTCTTCGATCCCGACGCCGAGGATCGCGACGCTTACACCCAGGGAATCACCGATATGCTCGCCTTTCTCCACCTCGGGACGATCGGCTATCACACCCCGTTCAAGGACATGCTTTCGGAGGGCGTCGGCAAGGCCGAACAGCGTCTCGCCGGCTCGAACTACCGGATGGTCAACGTCGAGTTCAACGTCGAACCGGTCGGCCAGATCGACGTCGACGAAGTCGTCGACAAACTCGAGAACGAGGAGTTTGCCCAACTCACCGACGAGGAACTGCGGGCGTTCGTGCGCCTGCTGACGATGTCAGACGGCTTCTCGCCGTCGGACACCCGCGAGGAGATCAAAGCGCGCGTCGACGAGTTCACCGAGCGCGTGGCCGAGAGCACCGAGACTCGCGAGCAGACGCTCGACGAACTGACGAACTGACGGAGCCGTCTTCGGATTTCGTTTTCGGTCGGACGAATCGTCGGTCTCACCGTCGTTCCCCACCCCATCAGACACGGTTGTCCTCAGTTACTGATTGACATCTCGATTGACTAACTCTGTATTGTCCTTCGAGGAGGGTATAGATTGTATTTCTATACGGTAAATTTAACCATGAACAATGCAGGAGTGGAGCTATTCTGTATGGTTCTCGAGAAACACATACTAAACGTAATCTGTAGATAATCTACCCGAGTGAGAAACACTTATTGTATACGCCGTTAATGGTGGCGGTATGCCATCATGCAGCATGGCGAATGGTCGGTGGAATCACGAGAGATCGTTCCGCTGCCGTCCGATACCGGGGGTGGGACGATGAGCGACGCTGATCAGGGGATGGTCGACGAGTTCCTCGAGGAGATCGACCTGGTCGTCTTCGCGTTCGGGGCGCTGTTGACCGTCGGTGTGATCGCGGCGTTCTTCATTAACCAGAGTGCTGTCACGGAAGCGATCGGGACCGTGTACGGCTGGGTCGTCGAGTACCTGAACTGGGCGCTGTTGGTGATCGTGTTCCTGATCGTCCTCTTCCTGTTGTTCTTGATCGTCGGGCCGTGGGGGAAGATCAAGATGGGGGACGAGGATCCGGAGTACAGCTTCTTGTCGTTCTTCGCGATGTTGTACTCCGCCGGGTTCGCAGCGGGCGTCGTGTTCTGGGGACCGACGGAAGCGCTGTTCTACTACGATAACCCGTCGCCGCTGTTCGGCGTCGAGGGTGGGACGACCGAAGCGATTCCGATCGCGATCCAGCAGACGTTGTTCCACTGGGCACTCCCCCAGCTGGCCGTGTTCACGATCATGGGACTCGCGATCGCCTACTTCGCGTACAATTATGAAGACGTCCCGCTTCGGGTTTCCTCGGCGCTGACGCCGATCCTCGGGAAGGAGAACCTCGACGGCCCGGCCGCGAAAGTCGTCGACATCCTCGCCGTCTTCGCGACGATCGGCGGCGTGGCGACGTCGCTCGGCTTCATCGGGAGTCAGTTCATCGCCGGTCTCAACTACCAGTGGGGAATCGATCTGGGGAACGTCGGCATTCTCCTCGTGGTGACCACGATGACGCTCCTGTTTACCATCTTGATGGTTCTCGGGGTCGACAGGGGGATCCGCCGGCTGTCGAACTTCAACATGATCCTGTTCGTCACGCTCATGCTCGCGACGTTCATCCTGGGGCCGACGCTGTTCTTGCTCCTGCTCGGCTCACAGGCGATGGGCGGCATGATCGCCGACTTCACCTCCATGAGCCTCTACACCGGTACCGGCTCCGATGGCGGGACGAGCTGGATGAACTCCTGGACCGTCTTCTACTGGGCGTGGGCGCTCTCGTGGTCGCCGTTCGCCGGCCTGTTCATCGCCCGGATCTCCAAGGGTCGGACCGTCCGCGAAGTCGCCTTTACCGGGATCGGCGCGACCTCGGCCGCGACCATTCCGTGGTTCACGTTCGTCGGTGGCACCGCGCTGCGATACCACCACAACGGAACGGCCGACTTCAGCAGCGTGATCGCCAACAATACGCCGGAGATCTCGGGCTTCATCCTCTTCGACGCCTTCCCGCTCGGGACCGTGTTCATGATCGCGTTCATGATCCTCGTGACGACGTTCTTCATCACCTCGGCGGACTCGTCGACACTCGCCGTCTCGATGATGACGACCGGCGGGAAAGCGAGACCCTCGACCATCAATCGGGTCTTCTGGGGCGTCGTCCTCGGTCTGACCGCCGCTATCCTCATGATCATCGGCGGTGAAGGCGGGACGGGCGCGCTCCAGAACGCGGTTATCATCACCGGTGCGCCGTTCGCGTTCGTCTGCTTCCTCGCGATGCTCTCGCTGATCACGGACTTCAGCTCGAGCTACGGCCGGGTACTACTGCAGGACGAAACCGTCCTCATCGGCTCGAGTGCAAAAACTGAACCCGAGCCGGAGTCACCCGGGCCAGGGGGTCCCGTCGAATCGGACGACGACTGAAACGGACTGGCGGTAGTCCGTTTGAACCGTCCGCGACCCGCCATCTCTCCGGCCGATCCGCTTCGGCCGTCATGCTGTCCGTTTTTTCGCACCGTCGATGCCCGCCCCCTCTCTTGCGACGACCGCCTCGCCAACCGATAACAAGTTTTAATGTATGAGGTACACATAAATTGTGTATGGATAGGGACACGGCGGAACCCGACGCGGACGCGCTTCCGGGGCCGAACGCCCAGCAGTGGGTCGACTTCCATCAGGAGTACTCAGCCCCCAGCGAGTACTCCCACGAGTTCGTCTGGGACGTGACCCGCGAGGCCGACGGCCCCTTCGTCACCGATGTTGACGGCAATGTTCTCCTCGATTTCACCTGTCACATCGGCGCGGCACCGCTTGGATACAACAACGAGAAGGTCCTCTCGAAGGTCCGCGAGTTCGACCTCGTCGAACCGATGAAGATCGCGGGCCAGGACATGTACTTCGGCTCCGGCCCGAGCCCCGACGAGGCCGACTTCCCGGGCTCGAGTCACCTCATGCAGAAGCTCACCGAGGTCTCGAGTCAGTACGGGATGGACACCGTCTTTCTCTCGAACTCCGGCGCGGAGGCCATGGAGAACGCGATGAAGATCACGAACGATTACCGCGCGCCGTCGAAGTACGGCGTCGCGTTTTCGGGGAGCTTTCACGGCCGCACGCTCGGCACCCTCTCGCTGACGAAGTCCAAGGAGGTCTACACGCGCCACTACCCCGAAATCAGCGGGATCGAGACGGTCCCGTTCTGCGACGATCGGGGCTGTGACGCCGAGAGCTGCGACTGTGGCTTCTTCGCCGGCGGCTCACAGCTTCGCAATATGCTCGCGCCCGAGGGCGGTCACATCGACCCCGACGAGATCGCGTTTCTCACGCTCGAGCCGATTCAGGGCGTCGGCGGCTACCGATTCCCCAGCGAGGCCTTCATGCAGGAGGTCGCCGACGTCACCGACACCTACGACATCCCGCTGGTCGTCGACGAGATCCAGGCCGGCGTCGGTCGCACCGGCGAGATCTGGGCCTCCGACCACTACGCAATCGAACCCGACGTCATCGCCAGCGCGAAGGCCTTGCGCGTCGGCGCGACCATCTCTCGCTCGGAGGTCTTCCCCAGCGAGAAGAACCGTCTCGGATCGACCTTCGGCGGCGGCGACATGCTCGGGTCGATGATGGGCGCGTTCACGCTCGAGGCGATCCAGAAACACGACCTGCTCGAGAACGCCACTCGCCGCGGCGAGCAGGCAAAAGAACTCCTGCGCGACGACGCGCCCGACTCCGTCGTGGACGTCCGCGGCAAGGGTCTGATGCTGGCCGTCGAGTTCGATACCCCCGAGCGCCGGACGAGCGTCGTCGAGGCGGCCCTCGAGCGCGGCCTGCTCACCCTCGGTTGCGGGACGAAGACCATCCGGCTGCTCCCGCCGCTGGACTCGAGCGAGCGCGAGATCGAACTCGGGATCGGGATTTTCTGCGAGGCGATCGAGGCCGTTAGCCCGAACGCGAAAGCGGCGTAATTGCGACCGCTGATTTTCCGATCGGGTTTCGTTTCTCCGAGCGGCTCGAGCGCATTTTCTCATCGGTTCTGAACAGTCTGATACACGAATACTGATTCACACGTGGTGTCGAGGGGCATCCGACTTACCGTGAACGGGGTAGCGGATGGGCTACGTTTCGATTCGCGGCTAAACAACGAGTGAAAGAGAACGCGTGTGGCTCGTGGCCGATTCCGTTTCTCGCCAGTTCTCAGAGCACGACCCACAGTATCCCTGCGAGCACCATGAGTCCCGCTCCAGCCACCGAGAGCCGGAATACTGCGGGAGTCAGCTCGGGTGGGTCGGCATCGGAGCGGAGCAGTTGATAGCAGTTCACGAGAACGATTCCGATCCCGCTAATCCCCATCAGTGCCACGAAGATGCCGTCGAACGCGTCGTCGAGCCCGTTACCCATAACCGACGATACTGCGAACAGGAGGAGGCCGCCACCGACGACTATCTGGGACACGTGATACACGAGGAGTCGATTCACACTCACACTTACCTGACAGAAATCTAAAAACTTTCGCTAATACGCCGTCCCGCTCGTCCGTAAGGCGACCGAGCATCCGGCCCCGTTGGTCGTCACTCGAGCGTGCGCTCCACGACCGACACCCCCTCGAGCGCCGACAGCGCTTCGAGTACCCCCTCGAGATGCCCAGGGCCGCTCCCCTCGAGCCCGATCGTTACGGGCGTCCGATTCGGGTAGTCGACCGCGGTGCGACGGGCCCGCTCGAGGACATCCAGCTCGGAACCCTCGGCTTCCACCGTCTCAACTACCGCGCCAACGCTCGTCGGCCAGCCCGCGAGCGCGAGTCTCGCTTCGGTGTAGCGCTCGAGTTCGTGCAGCCCAGTTCTGGTCAGTTCGGCGTGCTCGGTGAGGTTCACGTTCCCGCCCGAGATTATGATGCCGACGTGCTCACCCTCGAGGTCCAGGTCGTCCGACAGCGCGGCGGCCAGCGGGGCAGCGCCGGCGCTCTCGGCGACCGTCTTCGCGCGTTCGGCCAGCAGGGTGACCGCGGCGGCGATCTCCCGATCGCTCACGCTGACCACGTCGTCGACGACCTCGCGGGCGATTTCGAACGTCGTCTCGAGCAGTCGCGTATCCGCGATCCCCTCCGCAACGGTGTCGACATCCGGGAGCTGGCGGATTTCGCCGGAATCGAGCGACGGCTTCGCGTGGGCGGCTCCCTCGGGCTGGACGCCGATCACGCGAACATCGCGCTCAGCGGCCTTCAGGACCGTTCCGATGCCCGAAATGAGCCCACCGCCACCGATCGCGACCAACACGGTGTCGATGTTGGGGTATTGCTCTAGCAACTCCAGACCGATCGTTCCCTGCCCCGCAACGACGTCCGCGTCGTCGAAGGGATGGACGAACGTTTCCCCGGTCTCCGCGGCCCGCTCGAGGGCGTACTCGTAGGAGCGTTCGTAGATGTCGCCTTCGACGACGACCTCGGCCCCGTAGCCGCGGGTGGCCTCGATCTTCGCGGCCGGCGTTACCTCCGGCACCACGATCGTCGTGTCGATGTCGAGCAGATCGCCGGCCAGCGCCACGCCCTGTGCGTGATTGCCCGCGCTCGAGGCGATGACGCCCACCTCGCGCTCCTCGGGTGACAACTGGGCCATCGTGTTGTATGCGCCGCGAATCTTGAACGAGCCGGTCCGCTGGACGTTCTCGAGTTTGAGCCCGACCGAGGCTGCATCGCTCATGTGGGCGAACGTTCGGGAGGTGTCGAGCGGGGTTCGGTGAACGACGTCCGCGATCCGCTCTCGAGCCGCTTCGACGTCCTCGAGTGCGACGAGCGCCTCGTCGGAGTCGCGGTCCCTGCTCATCCGTCGTCCTCAGTGCGCGTTCCGGTCTCGCCGAGCGCTCCGCTCTCCCCGAGTGGCCCGCTTTCCCCGTGCTCCACGGTCGCCCCGTCATCGACACGCGGAACCGGATGTCGGCGCTCGAGTTCCCTGATCGTGCCGACGAGCACGTCGACGCCGTGTTGCAAACTCGCCTCGTCCACGTCGAAGGTCGGCGTGTGGTGGCTCGTCGGGTGGTCGGTCCCGACGATCATGTAGGTCGCCAGCCCGCCCTCGTCCTGGACGCGCTCCATCAGGAAGGTCGCGTCCTCGCTCGCGCCGAAGTCGGCGGCTGGTAGCACGTGGTCGATCCCCTCGACGCCGTTTGCGATCTCGCTGACCAGGGCCTGCAGTTCGGGGTCGCTGTCGGCCCGCGGTGACTTGCTGACCACGTCGACCTCGGCCCGGCAGCCGTGCATCTTCGCCGCCGACTTGATCGTGCGTTCGAGTCGCCGTTCCATGAACTCCATCAGCGCGGTCGTCTCGCCGCGGGCCTCGGCTTCCATGTACGCGTGCTCGGCGATGACGTTGCTCGCGGTTCCCGCTTCGGCCTTGCCGATATTCACTCGAGTCATGCCGTCGCTGTGCCGGGGGATCCCGTAGGCGTTCACGATCGCGGCTCCCATCGCGTGTATGGCGTTGGCTCCCTCGTTCGGTGCCTTCCCCGCGTGTGCGGAGGTCCCGGTTATCGTCGCGTCGACGTGGGACATCGCGAGGGGCTTCTCGATCCCCGCAACCACTTCGCCTGTGGGATGGTCGAGGCCGACGTGGATCGCGAGCAGGTAGTCCAGGTTATCCGCGAACTCGCTTTTCGCCATCGGGCAGCCCCCGCCACCGGTTTCCTCCGCGGGCTGGAAGAAGACGACCAGCCGCCCCGAGAAGTCGCTCTCGGCGATTCGCTCGAGGACGGCCAGCCCCCAGGTCATGTGGGCGTCGTGGCCGCAGGCGTGCATCGTCCCGTCGATCTTCGAGCGAAACCCCTCGTCCGCGGGGTGGTGCTCCGAATCGGTCGATTCCTCGATGAACAGCCCGTCGATGTCGACCCGCAAACCGATCGTGGGTCCCTCGCCGCGCTCGAGGACCGCGACTGCACCCGTGTTACCGCCGGTCATCCGCTCGAGGAGATCCTCGTCCGCGCCGCGCTCGCGGGCGCGTTCGATCCAGGGCTCGAGGTCGTCGTCGGTGACGGCCATCCGATCGGCGGGGTCGTAGGCGTCCGGTCCGACGGCCAGTTCGTCGACGCCGATGGCTCGGATTTCATCGACGAGCCGTGCCGTGGTGAGGAATTCGCGCCACGCCGGCTCGGGGTGGCGGTGGAAGCTGCGCCGGAGACTGACGAGACGGTCCCGTATCGGCTCGGTCATGCGGGGTACTGACGCGCCCCAGTAACTTAATTATACACAATCAGTGTTTACGACGGGTACACAAAAAGGATAAGAGAGCGCGTGACAATGGTAGGCCAACACGGAACTCTCCATGAGCACGGATCCAGACATCGTCGTTCTCCGAGAGGGGACGGAAGGGCTGTCGATGGCGTCGTACGCCGAAACGTTGCGTAAACGGTTGCCCGATTACACCGTTGCGCTCGCGCGAACGCCGACGGAAGAACGCGAACTCGTTCCGCAGGCGCGGGTCGTGACAGGCATCACGATCGAGGAAAATCTCCTCGAGCGCGCCGATCGGCTCGAGCTGTTCGCGTGTACCTTCGCCGGCACCGACCACGTGCCGATGGACGCGCTGGCCGACCACGGCGTCGCCGTCACCAACGCGGGCGGTATCCACGCGCCCGGCATCGCCGAGCAGTCGATCGGCAACATGCTCGTCTTCGCGCGCCGGCTCCACGAGGGCTGGCGGCGGAAGGAAAACGACGAGTGGCGGCACTTCCAGTCACACGAGTTCACCGACAGCACCGTCACGATCGTCGGCCTCGGCTCGATCGGTCAGGCGATCGTCCAGCGCCTCGAGGGGTTCGAGGTCGAGACGATCGGCATCCGCTACACGCCCTCGAAGGGCGGCCCGACCGACGAGGTGCTGGGGTTCGACGAGGACGATATCCACGAGGCGTTCTCCCGGAGCGACTATGTCGTCCTCGCGTGCCCGCTCAACGACCTGACCCGCGGGCTCGTCGGCGAAGACGAACTCGCCACGCTCCCGCCGAATGCGGTCGTCGTCAACGCCGCTCGCGGCGGCATCATCGACACCGACGCGCTCGTTTCGGCGCTGCAGTTCGAGGGGATCCGCGGGGCCGCACTCGACGTTACCGATCCCGAACCGCTCCCCGCCGATCACCCGCTCTGGGACCTCGAGAACTGTCTCATTACGCCCCACACGGGCGGTCACACGCCGAAACACTGGGACCGACTGGCCGACATCGTCGCGGGCAACGTCGACGCGCTCGAGACCGGCGGCGACCTCGAAAACGCCGTCTATCAGCCCGACTCGAGCGGAGCGTAAGATGGCAGCTGATAACTCGCGTTCCACGACCGACCACAGCGACCAGACCGCGACCTCGGACGAGAGCGCTCTCGGGCCGCAGTCGGATCCGCGAGCGGACGATCCCGCAGCGGATCCCCGCGCCGAGTACGACTACGTCGGCGGCGATATCGATCGCCCCGAACTCGTCTCGGCGCTCGAGGAACGCATCGACGGCGAGGTCCGCTTCGACGAGTACAGTCGGCGACTCTACGCGACCGACGCGAGCGCCTACGAGGTGACGCCGGTCGGCGTCGTCCTCCCGCGTTCGACCGACGATGTCGCTGCAGTCGTCGACTACTGCGCAGATAACGGGATTCCGGTCCTCCCGCGCGGCGGCGGCACCAGCCTCGCCGGACAGGCGGTCAACGAAGCCGTCGTGCTCGATCTCACGACGCACATGGACGGGCTACGCGAGCTGTCGGCCGACGATCGCCACGCGACGGTGCAGGCGGGGACCGTCCTCGCGGACCTGAACGGCGCGCTCGAGCCACACGACCTGAAGTTCGCGCCCGACCCGGCGGCCGGAAACCGCAGCACGATCGGCGGCGCGATCGGCAACAACTCCACCGGCGCACACTCGCTACAGTACGGCAAGACCGACGCTTACGTGGAGGACGTCGAAGTCGTCCTCGCCGACGGCTCCGTCGAGTGCTTCGGCGAGGTGACAGTGGCCGAACTCCGCGAGCGGGCCGATCCGGAGGGAGAGCTGCTCGAGCGGATCTACGAAGCATTGCGCCGGGTCGTCGACGAGGAAGCCGCGGCGATCAGCGAGGTCTTCCCGCAACTCAAGCGGAACGTCTCCGGCTACAACCTCGACCGACTCGTCGCGGAAGCCTACGGCGACCCGGAGGCGTTCGACGAAAACACGGACGAGACGGTTGCAATCGACGGCGAACCCGACCCCAACGCGACGGTCAACCTCGCCCGCGTCTTCGCCGGGAGCGAGGGAACGCTCGGCGTGGTGACGGAGGCGACCGTCTCGCTCGAGCCGGTCCCCGAGACGACGGGCGTCGTCCTGTTGACCTACGAGGATCTGCTCGAGGCGATGGCCGACGTCGACACCATCGTCCGGCACTTCGACCCCGCGGCGATCGAGGCGATCGACGACGTGTTGCTCGAGCTCGCCCGGAATACCGAGGAGTTCGCCGACGTCGCGGCGAACCTTCCCGAAGGAACCGAGACGGCGTTGCTCGTCGAGTTCTACGCCGAGAGCGAGGACGACGCTCGCGAGAAAGTAGCGGCGATGCTCGCGGATCGATTGCCCGACTCGAGCGCGCCGGAATCCGACCGCGGCGCGACTGCAACTGAGTCGACTCCCGATTCGGACCCCGTCCGCGCGTTCGACGCCCTCGAGGCCTACGCGCCCGACGACCGCGCCGAACTCTGGAAGCTCCGCAAGAGCGCGGCACCGATCCTGCTCTCCCGAACCTCGGACGCCAAGCACATCTCCTTCATCGAGGATACGGCCGTCCCGACCGAGAACCTCGCGGACTACGTGGCTGACTTTCAGGACGTGCTCGAGGAACAGGACACGTTCGCGAGCTTCTACGCCCACGCGGGACCGGGCTGCATGCACATGCGGCCGCTGGTCGACACCAAGAGCCCGGCGGGGCTGAACCAGTTCGAGGCGATTTCCGACGCCGTGACCGATCTCGTCGTCGAGTACGGTGGCTCGGTCTCGGGCGAGCACGGCGACGGCCGCGCCCGAACCCAGTGGAACCGCAAACTCTACGGCGAGGATGTCTGGTCGCTCTTCCGCGACGTGAAGACCGCGTTCGACCCCGACTGGCTCCTGAATCCCGGCACCGTCTGTGGCGACCACGACATGACCGAGCATCTGCGGTTCTCGCCGGAGTACGAGTTCGACGCGGGCTTCGAGCCCGCCCTCGAGTGGGCAAACGACAACGGCATGCAGGGGATGGTCGAACTCTGTCACGGCTGCGGTGGCTGTCGCGGCTCGCAGGAGACGACCGGCGGCGTCATGTGCCCGACGTATCGCGCGGCCGAGGAAGAGAGCCTGAGCACCCGCGGCCGGGCGAACATGCTCCGCGGGGCGATGAACGGCGAACTCGACGCCGAGTCGACCGATCCGGAGTTCCTGGCCGAAGTGATGGACCTCTGTATCGGCTGCAAGGGCTGTGCGCGGGACTGCCCGAGCGAGGTCGACATGGCCAAACTCAAGGCGGAAGTCGAACACGCGAACCATCAGGAAAACGGCTCGAGCCTCCGCGACAAGCTGTTCGCGAACGTCGACCGGCTGAACGCCGTCGCCTCCGCGCTCGCCCCGCTCTCGAACTGGGCCGCGTCGCTGCCCGGTGCCGGAACGATCGCCGAAAAGACGGTCGGCATCGCCCGCGAGCGCGACCTCCCGACCTTCGCCGGCGAGAGCTTCGAGGACTGGTTCGAGAAACGAGGCGGCGAAGCCGCCTCGAAAAAGCGAGCGGTGAAGGCGCGAGCAGCGCGTGGCGGCTCTCGGATTCCGCTCGAGGAAGCCACCCGGAAAGTCCTGCTCTTCCCCGACACGTACACCAACTACAACCACCCGCGAGCGGGGAAGGCGGCCGTGCAGGTGCTCGAGACGGCGGGGATTCACGTCGAAATCCCCGATGGCGTCACCTCGACCGGCCGGCCGGCCCACTCGAAGGGGTTCCTCGACCGCTCGCGCGAGCGCGCCCGAACCAACGTCGAAGCGCTGGCTCCGCGAGTCGAGGACGGCTGGGAGGTCGTCCTGGTCGAGCCCTCGGACGCGGTGATGCTCCAGTCGGACTACCTCGACCTCCTCTCGGGACGCGACGCCGAGCGGGTCGCAGCGAACACCTACGGCGTCATGGAGTATCTCGATCGGTTCGACCTGGCGGCCGGACTCCCGACCGCCGAACTCGACGAACGGCTGACCTATCACGGCCACTGTCACCAGAAAGCGACGAAGAAGGACGGTCACGCGGCCGCGGTCCTTCGGACGGTCGGCTACGAGGTCGACGCGCTTGATTCGGGCTGCTGTGGGATGGCGGGCTCCTTCGGCTACGAGGCCGAGCACTACTCGCTGAGCCGATCGATCGGGCAGATCCTCTTCGATCAGGTCGACGACAGCGAGGGCGAGACCGTCGTCGCGCCGGGCGCGTCCTGTCGGACGCAACTCTCGGAGTACGAGGGCTGTGACGATCCGCCCCATCCGATCGAGAGCGTCGCGGCCGGGCTCTCGCGGTAACGCGCTATCGCCCTCGAGCAGGGTGCAGTTACTCTTTGTCCGTCGAGCAGGGCGCAGTTACTCGTCGTCCATCTACCGGCCTGCGGTCACTCGCCGTTCGTCGACCGCTCGCCGTTCGTCGACCGCTCGTCGTCCGTCGACCGCTCGTTGGACGTGTCGAGCGGTGCTCGCGGCCGCTCCGTTTTCGGATGTTTTGACTCCCCGAACCCGCCGCTCAATACCCGTGCGAGCGTCTCTTCGACGGACTCGTCAGTTTCGGTGACGCGGTCGGGGTCGGCCTCGACTGTGAACCCCGAAGAGATGTTCGGCGCCGTCGGGATGAACAGGACGATCCGTCCGTCACTCGTGGTGTGTCCGGTCTTGAACGCCGGCATCTGGGTCCCATCCCAGCTCTCGACGCTGACCGATTCCTGCAGCGCCTGTTCCTCGCCGAACGTGGTCTCGGCGGCGACCTTCGACGCGTTGTAGAGGACGCGAAGCCCCGGAACGCGGTTCACGACGCCGTCGACGCTCCGCGAGAACACGTCGCCGACCGTCGTTCGGGTGAACGAGCCGACGACGGTCGCTATCAGGACGAACACTCCGAGCGGAACAACGACGCGAAGAAGATAGACCGCGAACTCGCGTGTCGGCTCGTGACCGATCAGGCCGCCTAACAGTTCGCTATCGAAGACGAACACTGGCACGACCCCCGCGATGATCGCGTAAACCCGATAGACGACGTACAGCGTGACGAGTATCGGACCGATAACGATCAGTCCGCTCGCAAAGACACGCTTCCACGACCTCATGTCTCTAGCGTACAACTGCTCGGACATGATACCTTCCTTTCGTTCGAACGCGGGCGATGAGGAGAGCGGCGTCGACGGCGGCCGCGTTGCGTCGCGCTCCGATCGTGACGGCCGGCCCGTCCGCTACGGCCAGAGTCCGCGCGTCTCCTTTGCCTCTGCGATCCGTGACAGCGCCACGACGTAGGCTGCGTCCCGCCACGTCAGTCCTTCGGCGTCGACCTCTGCGCGGACATCGTCCCAGGCGTCGAGCATGTGCTCCTCGAGTTCCTCGTTGACCCGTTCGAGCGTCCACTGGCGGCGGTTGATGTCTTGCAGCCACTCGAAGTAGCTCACCGTCACGCCGCCCGCGTTCGCCAGGATGTCCGGGATCACCGGGACGTCTCGCTCCTCGAGGATTGTGTCGGCGGCGAACGTCGTCGGGCCGTTCGCGCCTTCGACGACGATCTCGGCCGAGATCGCGTCGGCGTTGTCTGCGGTGATGACGTTGCCGACGGCCGCCGGGATCAGGACGTCGACATCCAACTCGAGCAGTTCGGCGTTCGAGAGCCGACGGACGCTGTCACCGTCGTTGAGTTCCTTCGCGAAGCT
>Ga0136566_1000327_pt1 | contig 19054 bp, 10 predicted proteins | sample AntDeeMetagenom2_FD_104786 | JGI IMG/M metagenome (GOLD analysis project Ga0136566, IMG submission 104786) | Saline lake microbial communities from Deep lake, Antarctica - Metagenome #2 | ecosystem: Environmental > Aquatic > Non-marine Saline and Alkaline > Saline | place: Antarctica: Deep lake... | reverse complement strand
TCACGGGTAAGCGCTCGGATTTTTGCGCCCCTCACGGGGCAAAAATCCGACACTCGGATTTTTGCGTCCGTCCGAGCGAATAGCCCCGCTATTCGCGAGGCTAGGTTCGCTCGGAGAGTCGGAATTGGGTCGGACCCGTGAGGGTGGCCTCCCCCGCCCCTGGCGGGACGGGTCCGCCGGCGTCCCCCGCCCCTGGCGGGGGAGACCGTCCGCCGGTACCGGCGGGTCCCGTCCCGCCAGGGGCGGGGGACGCCACCCTCACGGGTCCGACTCCCCCCACGGATATAAGGGGGAGCGAACCTACCCCCCCGAAGGGGGGGAGCGCCGCCCCCCTCACGGGCCCCCCTCACGGGGAGGGGGGCCCCTAAGGGGATCGTCGCGAGTACACGAAAACAGCGTCGATCCCGTGAAATATTCCTCTATATAGTAATTTTTCACGGTATATAATTTTATTCGATAAAAGAATTCTAATAGTTAAAACAAATAATATATATTGTTTTTTATGTTATTTTATTTATTAGATTAAAATCGAAATTTTTTAGGAGCATTTAAATGATATATACTTAGATCTCAAATAATATTATGTCCGCGGTTTTTATCCTATGTCCGCGGTTTTTATCCTAAGGATAAAAACCGCGGAGATATAGCAGACAATATTAATCCTAAAAAGGATTAATATTGTCTGCTATATGGATAAAAACCGCGGAGATATCGCAGACAATATTACTCCCTTTTGGGAGTAATATTGTCTGCGATAGGTTGAAAATTAACGGTTGTTCAAAAAAACGAAGTTATCTTGTTGCAAACGGTGCGAAGTCCAGGCCGAGAAAATATTGCGAACCCAATATTTTCTTCTCTTCACACTTCACCAAAAAGATTTAGATTCGGACGCTTTTTTAAGCGTGCTAAGCTTATAAAGGGCTTCGTACACCAGCTTATAGAAGAGGTTTTCTTCAATATATTAATTAATAAAAAGTGGAGTTGTAACTTTTAGCACCGCACTAACACCGATGTAGCCTGCGCGGTTTTTAAGCTCCTCCAGCGGGCGTGCCCCCCATAAATATGGGGGGCACATAATGTTTTAAAACAACGCGTCAAATTTTTTTTTTATGAAATTAGCTGTTTATGGTAAAGGTGGCATAGGAAAATCTACAGCAAGTTGTAATATTTCAATTGCATTAGCAAAACGCGGTAAAAAAGTATTACAAATTGGTTGTGATCCTAAACATGATTCAACATTTACATTAACAGGATTTTTAATTCCCACTATTATTGATACTTTACAAAGTAAAGATTATCATTATGAAGATGTTTGGCCTGAAGATGTTATTTACCAAGGTTTTGGTAATGTAGATTGTGTAGAAGCTGGAGGTCCTCCCGCGGGAGCTGGTTGTGGCGGTTATGTAGTGGGAGAAACAGTAAAATTACTAAAAGAATTAAATGCTTTCTTTGAATATGATATTATTCTTTTTGATGTTTTAGGTGATGTTGTTTGTGGTGGTTTTGCGGCTCCCTTAAACTATTCGGATTACTGTATTATTGTTACTGACAATGGGTTTGACTCTCTCTTCGCGTGTAATCGCATCGCATCTTCGGTAAAAGAGAAAGCAAGAGTTCATCCACTACGTTTAGCCGGTATTATTGGTAATCGTACGACAAAACGAGACTTAATAGATAAATTTGTTGAGGCATGTCCAATGCCAGTTCTTGAAATAATCCCTTTAATTGAAGACATCCGTATTTCACGTGTTAAAGGTAAAACGCTATTCGAAATGGCGGAAACAGAACCTAGTTTATTGTACATATGTGATGCTTACTTATCTATAGCAGATGCACTTCTTAGCTCTCCTGAAGGAGTAGTACCACGCGAGTTAGGAGACCGCGAACTATTCACTTTACTATCAAATTTTTATTTAGCTCCAGAATCACAAACTGGAAAATCTGATAATCTAAAAGAAGAACCTCTTGATTTTTATCTTGTTTAAAAAAAAACTTCTCTTCTATGAATAACTCTTATAACAATTCCCCCTTTGAAAATGGAAACATTTTACCCAATACATATTCGTCCCCTAGAATACGAGCTCCTTATCGTATTTCTAAACCCGTCGCAAAAAAAGTTGAAAACTTTACTTTTCCTAAAAAAGCATCGGATGTTCCACAAGAACTAAGAGATATTTTGCCTTCTCAAGATTTCTTTGAGCCTGAATACGTACCGGGAATTTTTGTTATTTTTTTTCCTTCTACCACGTCCGGTGGAAGGAAAACTGTATACATTGGCCAAAGCGTAAAAGTTAAACGCGAAATCGCTGAAACAAAAACGCCTAGAAGTTTATCCAATCGACCCTACCTTAAAGCACTTTTTGACAATACGGGAATGTCAAATGTGAAATTCTACACTTTATCACAAGGACCAGAGCTGGCTGATCGTACCGTTAGACTTCGCGAAGAAACTCAATTTATTCAAAAAGCTGGGATATATGCAGCAAACATTGCGGGAAACATTCATAACCCTTCTATAACTAGGTTTAAATCTAATCCTAATGTTATTAATCCCGTTTTGCATAAACGCGAAAAACCATGGAATAGCGTTAATGGTAAATGTATTAACGGCACGAGTGAAACTCAGATATCCCTTCATTATCCTATTTTACCTGAGAAACCTTCCGAAAGTTGTTTATACCTTTTTAGAAATAATAAAACAGGGTCTTTTTATATAGGTCAAAGTGCTAATTCCCATATAATCGATCGCATTAATAAACACAAAAGTAATATAAGAAAGGTACAATTTTGGGAATTAGAGGGTAAGAAAATAGGAGAATCTGTTATCTATGACAAGATAATATCTGATATAAAAAAGGGTGGAAAAGAATTCGAATATTCAATTATTGAATATTGTGACCAATTAACAAGAACAGAACGTCTTCAACGCGAACATCAAGTTATTGCGGAAGCTATTTTAAAATATGGTAATCGTGTTTACAATAATTTGAATAAACAGATACGCCAAAACCTATTGCAACTTCGTCAACTTGAAAAAACATATTCAATTTCTACTTCTAAAGAAATCTTACTCCCTTATTACGAACGAAATCTATCTCAAGTCGTTAAATACAAAAGAATCGTTTATCCTGTTATTGCCAATAATAAATATTACGACAGCTTATCACAAGCGGCAATAGACCTTAAAATCAGTCGAGAAACCATTAAAAGTTATTGCCTTTCAAACTCTTTTCCCCACTTTATTTGGTTACAAACGCCGCTAAACAAAAAAATTCCTTCTATTTCAGAAGTTCAATCTAAGCTTGATAAGTTTAATAAACTCTTAGACGCTTTTAAGAAAAAAGATGTTACATAAAAATAAGGCTGACTTTAAAAAATTTAACCCTACGTGATTTTATTATTGTAGGTTGAACCATTGGTTCAACCTACAATAATAAACCAAAACCCTTATTAAGCTCTAAAGCTTATCGTATTTAATGTTATTTATGCGAGGAAAGAGGAGAATAAGACAAACTTTAAAATGAAAAAAATCAGAAGTCCTAAAATCAAAATGTTCATACTCTCCAAGTATATAAGAGAAAGACAGTAAAATGTTTAGAACCTTAAAATGTTTAGAACCTTTTCTCGTACGAGCGAACGATCCCCTTATATATATAGGGGATCGTCGCTCCCCCCCTTATATATATATATATATAGGGGGGGTAGGTGCGCTCGTAGAGTCGGAATTGGGTCGGACCCGTCCCGCCAGGGGCGGGGGAGGCCCCCGTCCCGCCAGGGGCCAAATCCGACCCAATTCCGACCCAATTCCGACTCTACGAGCGCACCTACCCCCCCTATATATATAAGGGGGGGAGCGACTAGCGAGGCTATTTCGCTCGTACGAGAAAACTCGAATATTTTTTTTTCCCGAAGGGGGAAAAAATACGAGTTTTTGTTCCTATAAAGAGGAAAAATGAAGTTTTTTTTCCCCTTTATATTTGCTAATACAGGGAATTCTTGTTTATCCGTAAGTTCTTCGTTTTGAAAACGGTTTCGTAAACAAGTAAATGAAAATCCTCTCTATACAAGAACGGATATATTCCGTTATTTGAAATAGATATTTCAAAGTTATAACAAGAATAACTACGTATAGAGAAACTAATTTTTTTTTTACATATAACATATACATATAATAGAATGAAAATTTTTTGAACAGGCCTTTCTGTGGCTTCTGCCACTTTAGGCTTTTCTAGCCTACCCTTCCAATTGGGGGGGTTCCTTAAAAAAGTGAGTACACGTCGTGATAGCTGGGGTAAACAGGTTGTTACCCTACGTAGTATTCCAATATGTCTGGCGGTAAATGATCCTAATGCTCCTTTACCAGCTCAATTTCGAATTGGGCGTACAAAAAAATCAAAAGATTACTTTCTTCTAGAAACTGAAGGTCTTTTAGATACTACTGTCAAATTTACAATTGCCGATAGAAAAAGTCTCGGCATTAAAAATAAGAGCTGTCAACTATCTTTATTTTATAAGATAGCACGAATGAATCACCGTGCAACTCTTAATAATCTAATAGCTGGCGGGTTTAATATACCGTCGGATCCTCAAAACAGTTTAGGTTTAATAAATCTAAAGCAAACGTATGAAATTGAGGTTGACGGTCAACCCTTTGAAATTTCCTTGTCTCAAGGGGAAATTTTTTCAAATATAGATGGTCAAAGTCCGAATGGCACACGCTATTTGCGTCTACTTCTTTATAAAGTTTTTGAACGCTATAATGAATTCCGTAGCGTTACAGACCCAGGGTATAGAACCCCTGTACAAATAAATACTTCAAATATAGTTAATTCACGCGGGCTTTTCGCGGAACGTCCGGTGGAAAATATCTTTTCCAACCAACCGGTAACAGTTTCGTCGGTTTTAGCAGAAAACCCGCTAAATGAAATTGATAGTGTGGGGCGTTCAGCCCCAATTGTCGAGCCTGAGGTGGTGATTCCGCCCACTCAGGCAGAAACCCCGCCTGAATCTTTTACGGGCTTCACAAAATTACCTTTGGCTTTAAAGGTTCTTCAACGTGGGTCAATTTTTCTTCCTTCAGGCAACAACCTACAAGGTTTAAATACGCCATTATTATCAGCGAACCTTTTAAACTCAGAAGGTCAAATAAATCAAAGTGCTTTAGATGCCCTAACTGAAGGACAAAGAAATGATGGGAATGGAAGGTTGAGAATTGATTCATTAGATAATATGTTTTTATCTTTTGAACAATTTTGTTACGCCTTCGAAAATCTAGACCCTGGGTCTGAAGGTCAACCGGGTGAACCGGTTGGTGTACATACGGTAAAAATTTTATCGCGTCGTACTGATTATAGTGTTGTCAAAGATAGTACTAATCCACAAATCGTGGCTAATTTTCAACCTAATTCCATTTTTTCGTTTTTTAAAAATCATCTAAACTATGACCGTACGTACATTAATGCAGCATATTGAGTCGCAGGTTTAGAAGCCGAGGTGTTACGTTATGTACGTTACTGTCATTCACGACTTATTATTTATAACACATTACGTTTCACGACGTACGAGAAAAAACTTTGGGGGGGTACTGATGATTCTATCGCTCAAAAATCTCCATTAAAGCCTATTGGCTTCAAAGAAATTCCATTTCGTGCAGCAGTAGCAGGCACAAATCCTAACATGGACGTGAATGTCACAGCAAACTTGATGTTTACCTCAAGTTTTGAAAGTAGTTAAACTACTTTCTACCGTGCAAATCGTTTTATTACATGTAGTGCATTTACGGATAGTCAACAAATTAGTGATCCTACAATGTTACAAACATGGGAAACCCTGGAGGGTGCCTTAGGGAAAACAATTGTTCTACATGATATTCCATTTGTAGCCTTACAGGCTTGTTTTCTACGTGGACCCATTGTTGAATGTACAGAAATTGTACAGCTACGTGGGTTAGTATCAAATGCAGGTACGCTAGGTCCTAATTCTATTGGACCCTAGGGTTTTGGGCCCAAAGGCGTTAGGCGCCCTCACGGGTAGCCTTGCCCAACCAATACCTTTGGACCCTAGGCTTGCCTTTTCCGGTTTATTTCCACAAGATCAAGACTCATTATCCTCAAATACGCTTTCATCATTCCTACTGTCACGAAAGGATCAACCTTCTTTTTTTGATGATTTTTCTTATTATAACAGTAGTCTAAATGAGTATGTTAGTTCATTTGGGGAAAGATTTATTGGTCTTGTTCTAGGCGACGAAGACATTTTAAGAAGTATTTGAACATCATATTTATACAGTTTATATGACCCTTCTTTAAACGAAGCGCTCTTTGAGCTTTTATTTAATTGTTTCTTAAAACTTTGCGCTTGGAAACAAGCTAAAACATTTAGTAATGGAGGTATACCTGACCCCGGAATATATGTTCTTTATAATGTGGTTACAGGAATATCCTATATAGGTGAAAGTCAAAGTATTGAGAGTAGGTTTATATCACATAAAATATCTCTTAGTAAACAAGTTCACTTTAATAAAGGTTTGTTAGATTCAGTTATTAATAATGGATTGGAAAGTTTATTATTTCTTCTCGTGGATTATGGTCCAGATTATATGAATCTGGAGATACGCCGAACGGAAGAAATACGTATTATAAATTCTTGGCCAGGTTTAATTTATAATATTAAGGACGTTCATAAAGGGAAGAGGAATTTAAAGTTATTTTAAATATAGCGTTTTGTTCATTTTGAGAATTTCATTTTCTTCTTCCCCCCCCTTTAAAAAGGAAAGAATAATTTCATAGTTGAAAGTTTCAGAATATCCTAAATTCAATTTTTTTTTTATGTTAAACCCCCTAAAAAAAGGAAAGAATAATTTCATAGTTGAAAGTTTTTGAATATTCTAAATTCAATTTTTTTTTTATGTTAAACCCCTTAAAAAAAGGTTATTTCTTTTTATAGTTCTTTTTTTTCAATAGTAATGTTTTTACAATGTATTTTTTTATTAAATGGTAACAAAAAGGGTACAATTATTAATAGGAGAATAAATTTATAAATTTATTCTTGTTGTTTAACCTTCTATTTCTTTATAGGAGGTTTTGTTTAATAGATTAATATTTAGTAATAATATATTATTGAGTAAATTCTCAATATCGGATAGATTATTTTAGGATCGATAATGTTTTTTATACTTTAATTTTTTATGTTTAAACGACTTTTTTCGTTTGTTGATTTTCTTTGGAGAAAATTAGATGATCCTGTTTTTCCACCTCCTTCCGAAAAGGATAAGGAAGCTTTTGAAAGGTTACAATCTGATATTCAATCTCAAGGGGGTCCAGGTTCAGGGAGAAGAAAAAATACGGACAAAAAGTCGTTATCTTCTAAAGAGGAGTTTTCTTCTAAAGAGGAGTCTTTTTCTAAAGAGAAGTCTTTTTCTGAAGAGGAGTCATCTTCTAAAAAAGGCTCCTCTTCTGAGGCTGCTGATATACAACAGCCTCCTACTCAAGTTAAAGGTTCGGTCGGTTCACCACCTCAGAGAAAAAGTCCTTCTTTAAAAAATTCTTTGTCATCAAAGGATGTTAATCAAGGTTTGGCTGATGATTTAAACCCTCCTTAAAATTCTTATTATTTTTATAAGAAAAAGTTTGATGCTTTATTTGCCGCAAATCGTATTGCAACCTCAGTACGTGAAAAATCACGTGTTCATCCACTTCGATTAGCAGGTCTTATTGGTAATCGTACCTCTAAAAGAGACCTAATTGATAAATATGTAGAAGCTTGTCCAATGCCAGTTCTTGAAGTATTGCCTTTAATTGAAGATATTAGAATATCGCGTGTAAAAGGTAAAACTTTATTTGAAATGGCGGAAAGTGAATCTTCTCTATTGTATATTTGTGACATGTTTTTAAGCGTAGCTGACCAATTCCTTTCTGAACCCGAAGGTGTTGTTCCACGTGAATTAGGGGATCGTGCTTTATTTACCTTATTATCAGATTTTTATCTTTCTCCCCCCCCGAAGGGGGGAACAGCCAACAGCGCTGATACTACTAGTAATACTAATTCTGAAAGTAATGATTTAGATTTCTTCCTTGTTTAATAAAATGTTACCAAATGAAAACTCGTAGATTTTTCATTCTACGAGTTTTCTAGAATAAAATTCGAAGTTTTAAATATCTACGAGCGGACGAGACTCGCGAGTCTCGTCCGCTCTGTCGGAATTCGCGATCGCGACCCTCCCCCCTACGGGGGGGGGGCGAATTCCTAGCGCCTCCCTGACGGGTTTGCGTCCCTCCCCCCTACGGGGGGGGGCAAACCCGTTAGGGAGGCGACCTAACAGGATCGTCCGACCGGACGATTCGATGTTTTAAAACTTTAGGTCCCCCTCACGGGTCGCAGAGCGGAGGTCCCAGAGCGGAGGTCCCAGAGCGGAGGTCCCAGAGCGGAGGTCCCAGAGCGGAGGTCCCAGAGCGGAGGTCGCCTCCCTCACGGGTTGGCGTCCCTCACGGGGCAAACCCGTCCCGCCAGGGGCGGGGGAGGCGCTCGGAATTGGGTCGGACCCGTGAGGGCGCCTCCCTCCCCCCGTAGGGGGGGGGGAGGGGTCAACCCGTGAGGGAGGCTAAATCCGCCAGCGTCCCTCACGGGTTGACGCCTCCCTCCCCCCGTAGGGGGGGGGAGGGGTCAACCCGTGAGGGAGGCTAAATCCGCCAGCGTCCCTCACGGGTTGTCCTGGACGACCCTATACAAATAGGGTCGTCCAGGCAACCCGTGAGGGACGCTGCATACGTCAATTAAGACTCCCCCCAAAGGGGGAGCTAACCTAGACTCGCTATTCCCGAGTCTATTCGCGAGTACGAGAAAAGTGACGTGTGAAGCCCTGTCATTAAATTTTATATTTAGTACTAATGACAGAGCTTCACACGTCACTTTTCATTTTATCATAGGAGGCGCTTAATTTTATTAAAGGAGGCGCTGGGCCATAGGGGCACCTAGCTGATATGACTAAAAAGAAGATGGTAATGGAATCATACTATTTATAATAAAAAAATAATTTTTATTTTAGTTTTATAAAACTACGTTCAGCCTTTATAATTTAAGGTTACATGTTGAAACCTAGTAACAATTGAATCCACGGTGCTAGTAAGCGCGAAGGCCACAAAGCTCTACGTATCCACTATTATTTATTATTTATTATTTATTATTTATTATTTAATAGTTATTAGTTATTAGTTATATATATATTGTTATATATAGAAAAAACTGTATATTAATAGCATATATAAAGATATATCTCTTTAATATAATTATCTCTTTTATAAAGAGCTTGTAGCTCAGTGGACTAGAGCACATGGCTACGAACCATGTGGTCGGGGGTTCGAATCCCTCCTGGCTCAATATCAATTCTACCTTTTCTACCTTTTTCTTTAAAAGGTATAAAAGTAAGCAATCTAATTTATATAATATAAAAGATATAAGTATATAGCTTTAACGAGACTATATGATGTTATCGTTTAAACATAGCTTAGTTTATTCCTTTATCTAATAAATTTATTAGATAAAGGAATAAACTAAGCTATGTTTAAACGATAACATCATATAGTCTCGTTAAAGCTATATACTTATATCTTTTATATTATATAAATTAGATTGCTTACTTTTATACCTTTTAAAGAAAAAGGTAGAAAAGGTAGAATTGATATTGAGCCAGGAGGGATTCGAACCCCCGACCACATGGTTCGTAGCCATGTGCTCTAGTCCACTGAGCTACAAGCTCTTTATAAAAGAGATAATTATATTAAAGAGATATATCTTTATATATGCTATTAATATACAGTTTTTTCTATATATAACAATATATATATAACTAATAACTAATAACTATTAAATAATAAATAATAAATAATAAATAATAAATAATAGTGGATACGTAGAGCTTTGTGGCCTTCGCGCTTACTAGCACCGTGGATTCAATTGTTACTAGGTTTCAACATGTAACCTTAAATTATAAAGGCTGAACGTAGTTTTATAAAACTAAAATAAAAATTATTTTTTTATTATAAATAGTATGATTCCATTACCATCTTCTTTTTAGTCATATCAGCTAGGTGCCCCTATGGCCCAGCGCCTCCTTTAATAAAATTAAGCGCCTCCTATGATAAAATGAAAAGTGACGTGTGAAGCTCTGTCATTAGTACTAAATATAAAATTTAATGACAGGGCTTCACACGTCACTTTTCTCGTACTCGCGAATAGACTCGGGAATAGCGAGTCTAGGTTAGCTCCCCCTTTGGGGGGAGTCTTAATTGACGTATGCAGCGTCCCTCACGGGTTGCCTGGACGACCCTATTTGTATAGGGTCGTCCAGGACAACCCGTGAGGGACGCTGGCGGATTTAGCCTCCCTCACGGGTTGACCCCTCCCCCCCCCTACGGGGGGAGGGAGGCGTCAACCCGTGAGGGACGCTGGCGGATTTAGCCTCCCTCACGGGTTGACCCCTCCCCCCCCCCTACGGGGGGAGGGAGGCGCCCTCACGGGTCCGACCCAATTCCGAGCGCCTCCCCCGCCCCTGGCGGGACGGGTTTGCCCCGTGAGGGACGCCAACCCGTGAGGGAGGCGACCTCCGCTCTGGGACCTCCGCTCTGGGACCTCCGCTCTGGGACCTCCGCTCTGGGACCTCCGCTCTGGGACCTCCGCTCTGCGACCCGTGAGGGGGACCTAAAGTTTTAAAACATCGAATCGTCCGGTCGGACGATCCTGTTAGGTCGCCTCCCTAACGGGTTTGCCCCCCCCCGTAGGGGGGAGGGACGCAAACCCGTCAGGGAGGCGCTAGGAATTCGCCCCCCCCCCGTAGGGGGGAGGGTCGCGATCGCGAATTCCGACAGAGCGGACGAGACTCGCGAGTCTCGTCCGCTCGTAGATATTTAAAACTTCGAATTTTATTCTAGAAAACTCGTAGAATGAAAAATCTACGAGTTTTCATTTGGTAACATTTTATTAAACAAGGAAGAAATCTAAATCATTACTTTCAGAATTAGTATTACTAGTAGTATCAGCGCTGTTGGCTGTTCCCCCCTTCGGGGGGGGAGAAAGATAAAAATCTGATAATAAGGTAAATAAAGCACGATCCCCTAATTCACGTGGAACAACACCTTCGGGTTCAGAAAGGAATTGGTCAGCTACGCTTAAAAACATGTCACAAATATACAATAGAGAAGATTCACTTTCCGCCATTTCAAATAAAGTTTTACCTTTTACACGCGATATTCTAATATCTTCAATTAAAGGCAATACTTCAAGAACTGGCATTGGACAAGCTTCTACATATTTATCAATTAGGTCTCTTTTAGAGGTACGATTACCAATAAGACCTGCTAATCGAAGTGGATGAACACGTGATTTTTCACGTACTGAGGTTGCAATACGATTTGCGGCAAATAAAGCATCAAACTTTTTCTTATAAAAATAATAAGAATTTTAAGGAGGGTTTAAATCATCAGCCAAACCTTGATTAACATCCTTTGATGACAAAGAATTTTTTAAAGAAGGACTTTTTCTCTGAGGTGGTGAACCGACCGAACCTTTAACTTGAGTAGGAGGCTGTTGTATATCAGCAGCCTCAGAAGAGGAGCCTTTTTTAGAAGATGACTCCTCTTCAGAAAAAGACTTCTCTTTAGAAAAAGACTCCTCTTTAGAAGAAAACTCCTCTTTAGAAGATAACGACTTTTTGTCCGTATTTTTTCTTCTCCCTGAACCTGGACCCCCTTGAGATTGAATATCAGATTGTAACCTTTCAAAAGCTTCCTTATCCTTTTCGGAAGGAGGTGGAAAAACAGGATCATCTAATTTTCTCCAAAGAAAATCAACAAACGAAAAAAGTCGTTTAAACATAAAAAATTAAAGTATAAAAAACATTATCGATCCTAAAATAATCTATCCGATATTGAGAATTTACTCAATAATATATTATTACTAAATATTAATCTATTAAACAAAACCTCCTATAAAGAAATAGAAGGTTAAACAACAAGAATAAATTTATAAATTTATTCTCCTATTAATAATTGTACCCTTTTTGTTACCATTTAATAAAAAAATACATTGTAAAAACATTACTATTGAAAAAAAAGAACTATAAAAAGAAATAACCTTTTTTTAAGGGGTTTAACATAAAAAAAAAATTGAATTTAGAATATTCAAAAACTTTCAACTATGAAATTATTCTTTCCTTTTTTTAGGGGGTTTAACATAAAAAAAAAATTGAATTTAGGATATTCTGAAACTTTCAACTATGAAATTATTCTTTCCTTTTTAAAGGGGGGGGAAGAAGAAAATGAAATTCTCAAAATGAACAAAACGCTATATTTAAAATAACTTTAAATTCCTCTTCCCTTTATGAACGTCCTTAATATTATAAATTAAACCTGGCCAAGAATTTATAATACGTATTTCTTCCGTTCGGCGTATCTCCAGATTCATATAATCTGGACCATAATCCACGAGAAGAAATAATAAACTTTCCAATCCATTATTAATAACTGAATCTAACAAACCTTTATTAAAGTGAACTTGTTTACTAAGAGATATTTTATGTGATATAAACCTACTCTCAATACTTTGACTTTCACCTATATAGGATATTCCTGTAACCACATTATAAAGAACATATATTCCGGGGTCAGGTATACCTCCATTACTAAATGTTTTAGCTTGTTTCCAAGCGCAAAGTTTTAAGAAACAATTAAATAAAAGCTCAAAGAGCGCTTCGTTTAAAGAAGGGTCATATAAACTGTATAAATATGATGTTCAAATACTTCTTAAAATGTCTTCGTCGCCTAGAACAAGACCAATAAATCTTTCCCCAAATGAACTAACATACTCATTTAGACTACTGTTATAATAAGAAAAATCATCAAAAAAAGAAGGTTGATCCTTTCGTGACAGTAGGAATGATGAAAGCGTATTTGAGGATAATGAGTCTTGATCTTGTGGAAATAAACCGGAAAAGGCAAGCCTAGGGTCCAAAGGTATTGGTTGGGCAAGGCTACCCGTGAGGGCGCCTAACGCCTTTGGGCCCAAAACCCTAGGGTCCAATAGAATTAGGACCTAGCGTACCTGCATTTGATACTAACCCACGTAGCTGTACAATTTCTGTACATTCAACAATGGGTCCACGTAGAAAACAAGCCTGTAAGGCTACAAATGGAATATCATGTAGAACAATTGTTTTCCCTAAGGCACCCTCCAGGGTTTCCCATGTTTGTAACATTGTAGGATCACTAATTTGTTGACTATCCGTAAATGCACTACATGTAATAAAACGATTTGCACGGTAGAAAGTAGTTTAACTACTTTCAAAACTTGAGGTAAACATCAAGTTTGCTGTGACATTCACGTCCATGTTAGGATTTGTGCCTGCTACTGCTGCACGAAATGGAATTTCTTTGAAGCCAATAGGCTTTAATGGAGATTTTTGAGCGATAGAATCATCAGTACCCCCCCAAAGTTTTTTCTCGTACGTCGTGAAACGTAATGTGTTATAAATAATAAGTCGTGAATGACAGTAACGTACATAACGTAACACCTCGGCTTCTAAACCTGCGACTCAATATGCTGCATTAATGTACGTACGGTCATAGTTTAGATGATTTTTAAAAAACGAAAAAATGGAATTAGGTTGAAAATTAGCCACGATTTGTGGATTAGTACTATCTTTGACAACACTATAATCAGTACGACGCGATAAAATTTTTACCGTATGTACACCAACCGGTTCACCCGGTTGACCTTCAGACCCAGGGTCTAGATTTTCGAAGGCGTAACAAAATTGTTCAAAAGATAAAAACATATTATCTAATGAATCAATTCTCAACCTTCCATTCCCATCATTTCTTTGTCCTTCAGTTAGGGCATCTAAAGCACTTTGATTTATTTGACCTTCTGAGTTTAAAAGGTTCGCTGATAATAATGGCGTATTTAAACCTTGTAGGTTGTTGCCTGAAGGAAGAAAAATTGACCCACGTTGAAGAACCTTTAAAGCCAAAGGTAATTTTGTGAAGCCCGTAAAAGATTCAGGCGGGGTTTCTGCCTGAGTGGGCGGAATCACCACCTCAGGCTCGACAATTGGGGCTGAACGCCCCACACTATCAATTTCATTTAGCGGGTTTTCTGCTAAAACCGACGAAACTGTTACCGGTTGGTTGGAAAAGATATTTTCCACCGGACGTTCCGCGAAAAGCCCGCGTGAATTAACTATATTTGAAGTATTTATTTGTACAGGGGTTCTATACCCTGGGTCTGTAACGCTACGGAATTCATTATAGCGTTCAAAAACTTTATAAAGAAGTAGACGCAAATAGCGTGTGCCATTCGGACTTTGACCATCTATATTTGAAAAAATTTCCCCTTGAGACAAGGAAATTTCAAAGGGTTGACCGTCAACCTCAATTTCATACGTTTGCTTTAGATTTATTAAACCTAAACTGTTTTGAGGATCCGACGGTATATTAAACCCGCCAGCTATTAGATTATTAAGAGTTGCACGGTGATTCATTCGTGCTATCTTATAAAATAAAGATAGTTGACAGCTCTTATTTTTAATGCCGAGACTTTTTCTATCGGCAATTGTAAATTTGACAGTAGTATCTAAAAGACCTTCAGTTTCTAGAAGAAAGTAATCTTTTGATTTTTTTGTACGCCCAATTCGAAATTGAGCTGGTAAAGGAGCATTAGGATCATTTACCGCCAGACATATTGGAATACTACGTAGGGTAACAACCTGTTTACCCCAGCTATCACGACGTGTACTCACTTTTTTAAGGAACCCCCCCAATTGGAAGGGTAGGCTAGAAAAGCCTAAAGTGGCAGAAGCCACAGAAAGGCCTGTTCAAAAAATTTTCATTCTATTATATGTATATGTTATATGTAAAAAAAAAATTAGTTTCTCTATACGTAGTTATTCTTGTTATAACTTTGAAATATCTATTTCAAATAACGGAATATATCCGTTCTTGTATAGAGAGGATTTTCATTTACTTGTTTACGAAACCGTTTTCAAAACGAAGAACTTACGGATAAACAAGAATTCCCTGTATTAGCAAATATAAAGGGGAAAAAAAACTTCATTTTTCCTCTTTATAGGAACAAAAACTCGTATTTTTTCCCCCTTCGGGAAAAAAAAATATTCGAGTTTTCTCGTACGAGCGAAATAGCCTCGCTAGTCGCTCCCCCCCTTATATATATAGGGGGGGTAGGTGCGCTCGTAGAGTCGGAATTGGGTCGGAATTGGGTCGGATTTGGCCCCTGGCGGGACGGGGGCCTCCCCCGCCCCTGGCGGGACGGGTCCGACCCAATTCCGACTCTACGAGCGCACCTACCCCCCCTATATATATATATATATAAGGGGGGGAGCGACGATCCCCTATATATATAAGGGGATCGTTCGCTCGTACGAGAAAAGGTTCTAAACATTTTAAGGTTCTAAACATTTTACTGTCTTTCTCTTATATACTTGGAGAGTATGAACATTTTGATTTTAGGACTTCTGATTTTTTTCATTTTAAAGTTTGTCTTATTCTCCTCTTTCCTCGCATAAATAACATTAAATACGATAAGCTTTAGAGCTTAATAAGGGTTTTGGTTTATTATTGTAGGTTGAACCAATGGTTCAACCTACAATAATAAAATCACGTAGGGTTAAATTTTTTAAAGTCAGCCTTATTTTTATGTAACATCTTTTTTCTTAAAAGCGTCTAAGAGTTTATTAAACTTATCAAGCTTAGATTGAACTTCTGAAATAGAAGGAATTTTTTTGTTTAGCGGCGTTTGTAACCAAATAAAGTGGGGAAAAGAGTTTGAAAGGCAATAACTTTTAATGGTTTCTCGACTGATTTTAAGGTCTATTGCCGCTTGTGATAAGCTGTCGTAATATTTATTATTGGCAATAACAGGATAAACGATTCTTTTGTATTTAACGACTTGAGATAGATTTCGTTCGTAATAAGGGAGTAAGATTTCTTTAGAAGTAGAAATTGAATATGTTTTTTCAAGTTGACGAAGTTGCAATAGGTTTTGGCGTATCTGTTTATTCAAATTATTGTAAACACGATTACCATATTTTAAAATAGCTTCCGCAATAACTTGATGTTCGCGTTGAAGACGTTCTGTTCTTGTTAATTGGTCACAATATTCAATAATTGAATATTCGAATTCTTTTCCACCCTTTTTTATATCAGATATTATCTTGTCATAGATAACAGATTCTCCTATTTTCTTACCCTCTAATTCCCAAAATTGTACCTTTCTTATATTACTTTTGTGTTTATTAATGCGATCGATTATATGGGAATTAGCACTTTGACCTATATAAAAAGACCCTGTTTTATTATTTCTAAAAAGGTATAAACAACTTTCGGAAGGTTTCTCAGGTAAAATAGGATAATGAAGGGATATCTGAGTTTCACTCGTGCCGTTAATACATTTACCATTAACGCTATTCCATGGTTTTTCGCGTTTATGCAAAACGGGATTAATAACATTAGGATTAGATTTAAACCTAGTTATAGAAGGGTTATGAATGTTTCCCGCAATGTTTGCTGCATATATCCCAGCTTTTTGAATAAATTGAGTTTCTTCGCGAAGTCTAACGGTACGATCAGCCAGCTCTGGTCCTTGTGATAAAGTGTAGAATTTCACATTTGACATTCCCGTATTGTCAAAAAGTGCTTTAAGGTAGGGTCGATTGGATAAACTTCTAGGCGTTTTTGTTTCAGCGATTTCGCGTTTAACTTTTACGCTTTGGCCAATGTATACAGTTTTCCTTCCACCGGACGTGGTAGAAGGAAAAAAAATAACAAAAATTCCCGGTACGTATTCAGGCTCAAAGAAATCTTGAGAAGGCAAAATATCTCTTAGTTCTTGTGGAACATCCGATGCTTTTTTAGGAAAAGTAAAGTTTTCAACTTTTTTTGCGACGGGTTTAGAAATACGATAAGGAGCTCGTATTCTAGGGGACGAATATGTATTGGGTAAAATGTTTCCATTTTCAAAGGGGGAATTGTTATAAGAGTTATTCATAGAAGAGAAGTTTTTTTTTAAACAAGATAAAAATCAAGAGGTTCTTCTTTTAGATTATCAGATTTTCCAGTTTGTGATTCTGGAGCTAAATAAAAATTTGATAGTAAAGTGAATAGTTCGCGGTCTCCTAACTCGCGTGGTACTACTCCTTCAGGAGAGCTAAGAAGTGCATCTGCTATAGATAAGTAAGCATCACATATGTACAATAAACTAGGTTCTGTTTCCGCCATTTCGAATAGCGTTTTACCTTTAACACGTGAAATACGGATGTCTTCAATTAAAGGGATTATTTCAAGAACTGGCATTGGACATGCCTCAACAAATTTATCTATTAAGTCTCGTTTTGTCGTACGATTACCAATAATACCGGCTAAACGTAGTGGATGAACTCTTGCTTTCTCTTTTACCGAAGATGCGATGCGATTACACGCGAAGAGAGAGTCAAACCCATTGTCAGTAACAATAATACAGTAATCCGAATAGTTTAAGGGAGCCGCAAAACCACCACAAACAACATCACCTAAAACATCAAAAAGAATAATATCATATTCAAAGAAAGCATTTAATTCTTTTAGTAATTTTACTGTTTCTCCCACTACATAACCGCCACAACCAGCTCCCGCGGGAGGACCTCCAGCTTCTACACAATCTACATTACCAAAACCTTGGTAAATAACATCTTCAGGCCAAACATCTTCATAATGATAATCTTTACTTTGTAAAGTATCAATAATAGTGGGAATTAAAAATCCTGTTAATGTAAATGTTGAATCATGTTTAGGATCACAACCAATTTGTAATACTTTTTTACCGCGTTTTGCTAATGCAATTGAAATATTACAACTTGCTGTAGATTTTCCTATGCCACCTTTACCATAAACAGCTAATTTCATAAAAAAAAAATTTGACGCGTTGTTTTAAAACATTATGTGCCCCCCATATTTATGGGGGGCACGCCCGCTGGAGGAGCTTAAAAACCGCGCAGGCTACATCGGTGTTAGTGCGGTGCTAAAAGTTACAACTCCACTTTTTATTAATTAATATATTGAAGAAAACCTCTTCTATAAGCTGGTGTACGAAGCCCTTTATAAGCTTAGCACGCTTAAAAAAGCGTCCGAATCTAAATCTTTTTGGTGAAGTGTGAAGAGAAGAAAATATTGGGTTCGCAATATTTTCTCGGCCTGGACTTCGCACCGTTTGCAACAAGATAACTTCGTTTTTTTGAACAACCGTTAATTTTCAACCTATCGCAGACAATATTACTCCCAAAAGGGAGTAATATTGTCTGCGATATCTCCGCGGTTTTTATCCATATAGCAGACAATATTAATCCTTTTTAGGATTAATATTGTCTGCTATATCTCCGCGGTTTTTATCCTTAGGATAAAAACCGCGGACATAGGATAAAAACCGCGGACATAATATTATTTGAGATCTAAGTATATATCATTTAAATGCTCCTAAAAAATTTCGATTTTAATCTAATAAATAAAATAACATAAAAAACAATATATATTATTTGTTTTAACTATTAGAATTCTTTTATCGAATAAAATTATATACCGTGAAAAATTACTATATAGAGGAATATTTCACGGGATCGACGCTGTTTTCGTGTACTCGCGACGATCCCCTTAGGGGCCCCCCTCCCCGTGAGGGGGGCCCGTGAGGGGGGCGGCGCTCCCCCCCTTCGGGGGGGTAGGTTCGCTCCCCCTTATATCCGTGGGGGGAGTCGGACCCGTGAGGGTGGCGTCCCCCGCCCCTGGCGGGACGGGACCCGCCGGTACCGGCGGACGGTCTCCCCCGCCAGGGGCGGGGGACGCCGGCGGACCCGTCCCGCCAGGGGCGGGGGAGGCCACCCTCACGGGTCCGACCCAATTCCGACTCTCCGAGCGAACCTAGCCTCGCGAATAGCGGGGCTATTCGCTCGGACGGACGCAAAAATCCGAGTGTCGGATTTTTGCCCCGTGAGGGGCGCAAAAATCCGAGCGCTTACCCGTGA
>Ga0136566_1000313_pt1 | contig 19464 bp, 20 predicted proteins | sample AntDeeMetagenom2_FD_104786 | JGI IMG/M metagenome (GOLD analysis project Ga0136566, IMG submission 104786) | Saline lake microbial communities from Deep lake, Antarctica - Metagenome #2 | ecosystem: Environmental > Aquatic > Non-marine Saline and Alkaline > Saline | place: Antarctica: Deep lake... | reverse complement strand
TGTTACACTCCCGTCTTTACGGAATGCCGGTCTTAATTTACCCAAAATCTCCAATTGGGTTTGTGGCTTTATAAATTCATCTTGATCAAATAAGATCGGATCTTTTTTTCGTTGTGGGATTTCTACGCCAATAATTTCTTTAGAAAGTCTGCCGTTTTCTTGAGCTTTTGTAGCCTTCATTTGGGAGCGATATGCAAAAGCATCTTGGTCCTCTCGTGAAATTTTATGAATGTCCACGAGATTTTCAGCGGTAACGCCCATACCGTCTGTTCCATAAAGCTCTTCCATTTTTGGATTAATAAATCTCCACCCAAAGCTTGTGTCGTACATTTTAGCATCATTTCCATAAGCCGAAGAGGGTTTTGCTATAGCATAAGGCCCTCGAGTCATGTGCTCAACCCCTCCCGCTATAAAGACATCGCCATCTCCAGCTTTTATTGCCCTATTTGCGTGTATAATAGCAGAAAGTCCACTACTACACAATCGGTTCACGGTTTCCCCTGGCACCGTAAAAGGTAAACCCGCTAACAGCGAACACATACGAGCTACATTTCGATTGTCTTCACCAGCTTGATTGGCACATCCTAAAATCACATCATCATAAACTTCTTTGGGAATTTCAGGATTTCGCTTTACTACTTCTTTAATAACCAAAGCCCCTAAATCGTCTGCCCTTACTGAAGACAGGGTTCCCTTATAATTTCCTATTGGCGTTCTTATGCCATCTATAATATACGCATCCATATTTTATTGTTTCTAAAAGTAAATTCTATTATTAATGACTTACTCCCATTCTTTAGAAGTTCTATAAACCACTCCCTTGAATAAGGCTACTATTTTGTCTCCCTTTTTAAGTTCAACAAAGTGAAATCCTAGCTTGTTTTTGGTGACTTCTACTGTTGATTCTGCTGTGATATAATCATTTTCATGCAAGGTTTCTATATGGTTAATTGATGTTTCTATAGAAACTGCATAGTTTCCGTGGGTATTCGCTGCAAAACCGAAGGCAGTATCTGCCAAGGCATAGGTAATGCCGCCATGGGCTTTCTGCATAGAATTCAGCATTTCCCTTCTTATTTTCAAGCCTACCTTGCATTTTCCAAGGCTAACTTCCAAAATTTCAATACCTAGCCAAGAACTAAAGGCATCTTGGGAAAGCATTTTTTCGGGTATGGCAGTTGGTTTCATAGGTTGATTAACATATTTAAATTCCTAAACCTCAAACACTTTATTTTCTTCCATCATTTGGCGTAACATTGGACTACATCTGTAGCGATCTTCTCTATACGTATCGTAAAGAAGGTCCATCTGTTCTACGCACCAATCGATTCCTTTTTCATTGGCCCACCTCAGTAAGCCTTTCGGATAATTAACACCTTTGGTCATTGCCAAATCGATGTCTTTGGCTGTAGCAATATTCAAAAATAAGGCGTCGGCGGCTTCATTCATAAGCATAACGAGGATTCTATTGCATATTTTTTCACCCTGAACTTTATCCTTTACAGGAACAGTTTTCTTAGCATTTTCTGAATAATTATAAAATCCTTTTTCAGATTTCCTACCTAAATATCCTGCTTCAGCATACCGTTTTTGTGTCAAAGATGGCTTATAACGCGGATCGTAATAAAAAGCAGTAAAAACAGTTTCTGTTACGGTGTAGTTGACATCATTCCCTATAAAATCCATCAGTTGAAAAGGTCCCATCCTAAACCCTCCAAACTCTTTCATAGCCCAATCTATAGTTGCAAAACCGGCTTCCCCTTCTGGTACTCCCGCAAAACCTTCTTCATAAATCCGCAGCGCTTCTCCATAAAAAGGCCTGGCCACTCGATTCACTATAAATCCAGGAGTGTCTTTTGCTTTAACAGCTATTTTTTTCCAACTCTCAATAATTGAAAATACATCATCAAATACCTTACTTGAGGTTTGTACAGCTGGCACCACTTCTACCAAAGGCATCAAGGGAGCTGGATTAAAAAAGTGAATTCCTAGGCATCGCTCTGGTTTTTGTAAGGCGGAGGCTATGGACGCAATGGAAAGTGAAGAAGTGTTACTGGCTATTATCGCTTGGTCGGATTGATAGCTCTCCAGTTCTTTAAAAACCTTTTGCTTGATGTCTAGATCCTCGACGATAGCCTCGATGGTTAAATCGGCATCCGATAAGTCTTTCAGGCTTTCCACATAAGTGATATTGGACTGTATCCTCGATTTTTCTGTTTCATCTATACGTCCTTTTTCAATCAAACGATTGAGGATTTTCTCTAAAGAGTACTTCGCCTTTTCTAAAGCTTCCTTTTTTGTATCGTAAATCTTTACGCGACACTCAGCTGTTGCAGCGACTTGAGCAATACCACTTCCCATGGTTCCGCTTCCTATGATGGCTATGTTCATGATTGTTTTAAATTTTTCATTTCAAAAATGACATTTCAAATTTTAAGTCAGATACTTACTTTTGAAGTCTATATCTTTTTATTATTTTGTTTAGAAGTTGCTATACTTTTTGAGAATATTTTCACTAACTCATTAGCTTCTTCTATTAAATATTCAGTTGCCTTATTATCTTCATAAAAATCTGATTTACTTTGGATAATTAGATTGGTTTTCGATTCTCTTAATTCCTTTAAACATATTTGCATTTTATTAATGTAGTCTCTATATGAAGATGCCCCAATTGACTCTGAATAATTTAATGCAGAACTTGTTGACGAGCGTATCAATTGTCCACTCATGTGTTCTGCAGCAAAGGATTTAACAACTGTCTTTGTTAATTTAATACAACCAACAGCAAAATCAATCAATCTGTTTTCTAATTCAGCGGAAGTCATAGCTACATATCTTATGTTTTTTTAAATACAAGTTTGGAATTTGGAATAAAAAATATCAAATCTGAAATTTTCAATATTCTCTATTCAGCATTCGTTATTCAGTACTCAACTATCAACATTCTGTATTCAATATTCGTTATTCAGAATTTTCTATATGAAGATGCCCCAATTGACTCTGAATAATTTAATGCAGAACTTGTTGACGAGCGTATTAATTGTCCACTCATGTGTTCTGCAGCAAAGGATTTAACAATTGTCTTTGTTAATTTAATACAACCAACAGCAAAATCAATCAATCTGTTTTCTAATTCAACGGTAGTCATAGCTACATATCTTATGTTTTTTTAAATACAAGTTTGGAATAAAAAATCTGAAATCTGAAATCTGAAATTTTCAGCATTCTTACTTCCCTTTAAATTCAGGCTTGCGCTTCTCCATAAATGCAGCAACTCCCTCTTCATAATCTTCTGTAGACGCAGCTGCAATTTGATACTCAGATTCTAATGCTAATTGTTCTTCTAAGGTGTTATTGAAAGATTTATTAAGTGCTTTTTTGGTGTATGCCAAGGCTTTTGTAGGCATCTTTGATACCTTTTTAGCTAAGCTTTCCAATTCCTCATGAAAGGTTTCTGTAGAAAAATATTTATAAATCATCCCCATGCGCTCAGCTTCCACAGCATCTACTTTATCCCCAAGCATTGCAAGAGCGGATGCCCTTTGAAACCCGATTAACCGAGGGAGAAAAAATGTTCCAGCTGAATCTGGAATTAAACCAATTTTAGTAAAAGCTTGTATAAAGCTTGCCTCTTCTGAGGCTACTACAATATCGCAGGCTAAGGCAATATTAGCGCCTGCACCAGCGGCGACTCCGTTAACAGCGGCGATCACTGGCTTTTCTATATTTCTAATTCTGGTGATAATCGGGTTATAGTGGTCGTCCAAGATCTTTTTAAACCCAGGATTTTGCTCGGGGTCTGTGATTTCTTGTATATCTTGACCTGCACAAAAAGCGTTGCCTTCTCCAGTAAGCACAATAGCTCGAACCTCATCATTGCTGCTGCAATCGTCTAAAGTTTTCTGTAGGCTGAAAGCCATTTCTCTGTTGAAACTATTGTATTTCTTAGGCCTATTGAACTTGATGTAAGCGACTTGATCTTGTATACTTAGTAAGATACTAGAATCCATTATTTTAAAATTTTATGAATTTATAGGTTGAGAAGTTACGAAATTGAGACGTAACTAATTTGAATTTTACAACTGAGCTTTAGAAATGGAAAACTGAAGGTTACCTGAAATTTGTAGTGAAATAACTTTTCAAAAAGTCGTCTGAGAGAGGCCTCTATTGAAGCTCTTCCTGTTTTTTTGACTGGAAAGCGACGACCGAAAGCGCGACCCCTCTCCGTAGTGATGAGAGGGGGAACCGCCAAATTCTTTTAAGTTAGACATTTGAAATAATCGAAAGTTTCTTCGCAATCCTCACATTTAAACATGGCCTTGCAAGCTGTAGACCCAAATTGACTTACCAGTCTTGTATTCTTAGACTCACACTGTGGACAAGAAATAACCCGCTTATTTCCCAACAAGGCTTCTTTATCTGAAGTGGCGTCCATCGGGGGGGCTATCCCATAATCTCTTAGAGCCTGCTTTCCTTCCTCTGTCATCCAATTTGTAGTCCAAGCCGGAGATAAAATAAGTTTAACTTTTGGAATGTAACCGTGTTTCTTGAGTTCTGTTTTGATATCGTCTCCTATCACATCCATAGCAGGACAACCACTGTAAGTTGGGGTAATTTCAACAAAAACCTCTTTCCCTCTTAAATATGCAGATCTTACAACACCTAAGTCAATAATGGAAAGTACCGGAATTTCCGGATCAGGAACTGACTTAAGGATCGAAAAAAGTTCTGCTTCTATGTGTACATCTTCAGTCAAAAGCTATGGGGGGTTTAAGAGTTTATAAATAAAACTTGTGAGGTAACACTTTTTATTTTGAGTATAAAACTCAATTTAAGATATAATACTTACCATTTCATGTCTGGGTAAGTGCGCTGCATAAACTGCATCTCTGATAGAATATATCCCATATGTTCTGAATGTATTCCTTTTTTTCCTCCTTTTTGGAAATATTCTACCTCGGGAATTTGTAATTCACACTCTCTTAGCAGATTCTTTACCGTTGCGTAATACTCAAATTTCAACGTTGAATTATCCACTCCAAAACCAGCATCAGCAACAACTTGGTCATCTTTTGTCATATGAAATAATTCATCGGTAAACACCCATAAATCATCAACAGCCTGTTGGGCTTTTTGTTTACTTACTTCAGTTCCATCGCCAAGCCTTTTTAACCAATCTCCTGAAAATCGCTTGTGATAGGACACTTCTTTTAAACTCTTTTTGGCAATAGCTTGAAAGTTGACATTTTTGGATTTCTCTAGTTCTTTTAAAAGTAAATAGTGAAATACATCAAAGAAATACTGTCTAACAATGACGTAAGCGAAATCTGTATTTGGCTGTTCTACCAAAAGGACATTTTTGTATTCTCTTTCTGTTCTTAAAAAAGCGACATCATCTTCAGTAATATCTTTTGGAGACAAGTCGGCTCCGTATTGATAATAACTCCGAGTTTGCCCCAATAAATCCAAGGCTATATTTGTTAACGCGATATCTGTTTCCAAATTAGGCCCATGACCACACAATTCTGAAATACGCTGACCTAAAATCATCGAGTTATCAGCGATACCATGGATATAATGTATTAAATTTTGATTTGTCATTTGATAGTGTCTTATAAGTTTGAAGGAGAAAACACCTTTCTACATGTGTTCAATATCGTCTGGTAAGTCGTAGAATGTAGGATGGCGATATGCTTTATCTGTTGCTGGTTCAAACATTTCTCCATTATCATCGGGATTGGAGGCTTTTATATTTTTGGATTCTACCACCCAAATACTTACGCCTTCATTTCTTCTCGTGTAAACATCTCTCGCATTTTTGAGAGCCATGTCTGCATCTGGGGCATGTAAGCTTCCAAAATGACGGTGTTCTAAGCCATTTTTACTCCTTACAAATACTTCCCAAAGCGGCCAGTTCTTTTTCATACTCATTTTATTAAGAATCGATTTCTAGTCATTGCACTATCTTGAATTAAACAGCCTGTTTTGCCTCTTGGTTTTCGGCTTGTTTTTCAGCATAAGCTACAGCAGCATCTCTTACCCATTCTCCATTATCCCACGCATTTTTTCTAGCGGAAATTCTCTCCTTGTTGCACATCCCGTGACCTTTTACCACTTGCCAAAATTCTTCCCAATCTATTTCTCCAAAATCGTAATGACCCGTTTCATTATTGTATTTTAAATCTGAGTCTGGGATATTTAAGCCAATGATATCCGCTTGAGGAACTGTTTGGTCAATGAATTGTTGACGCAACTCGTCGTTTGTCTTGCGTTTGAGCTTCCATATCATGGATTGCTCTGTGTGTGTAGATTGCTCATCGGTTGGACCTAGCATCATTAAAGCTGGCCACCACCATCGGTTCAAGGCATCTTGTGCCATGTCTTTTTGTTCTTGAGTTCCGTTACAAAGGGTCATCATGATCTCATAACCTTGTCTTTGGTGAAAGCTCTCTTCTTTACAAACTCGCACCATTGCTCTGGCATAAGGTCCAAAAGAGGTACTACATAGCGGCACCTGATTAATAATTGCTGCGCCATCGACTAACCAGCCAATCGCACCCATATCTGCCCAAGTTAGAGTAGGATAGTTAAATATGCTTGAATATTTCGCTTTACCAGAATGCAACTGCTCGTAGAGTTCCTCTCTAGAAATTCCAAGCGTTTCACAGGCAGAATAGAGGTATAAACCATGGCCAGCTTCATCTTGAACTTTGGCTAAAAGCGCTACTTTCCTCCTTAGAGATGGTGCACGAGAAATCCAATTTGCTTCAGGAAGCATTCCTACTATTTCGGAGTGGGCATGCTGGGAAATTTGACGAATGTGTGTTTTTCTATATTTTTCTGGCATCCAGTCTTTGGGTTCAATCTTTCCATCACGAGCAATCTTAGCATCGAACATCTCTTCCAAATTTCGAATTTGGTCGGCATTAGCAATCTTCTTTTCTGTATGACTCATAGCGTTTAGTTTTTAAAATTCATTTTCACTTCATTCTTCTTTATAATCCGTCGCTGTTCGATTTTCTAAGTTTTAGACATCAAAATCAACAGTAACCTTATCTGATGTTGGAACGGCTTGGCAACTCAATATATAATTTTGAGCTACTTCATTTTTATCCAAGGCATAATTGACTTTCATCTCGGCGTGACCTTCCATCACTCTGCATTTACAAGTGCTGCACACGCCACCTTTACAAGCGAAGGGCAAATCTGCTCCAGCTGCTAAAGCAGCATCTAAAATATTATCAAAATTCTTGGTCATTGCAAAGTGAAACTCTTTTCCACCATCTAAAATAGTGATTTGAGTGCCATCTATCCTTTTGGCCATTGCCGCTTCTGTTCGTTTCTTATCTTCTTCAGAAAGGCCTGTTACAAAAAGTTCATAATGAATATGATCTTTACTGAGTCCTAAGGTAGACAATTCATCTCGGATCATAAAAATCATCTTCTCAGGTCCGCAGATAAAAGCCTCATCGACTTGATCAATATCAAATACTGTATGGGCTAAAGTTTGTATTTTTTGTGGTGTAAATCTTCCGTTGAGAAGTTCTATATTCCTTAACTCTCTAGTGAGAAAATAGAAAATTTCAACTCTTCCAAAATATCGATTCCGCAGTTGTTCTATTTCTTCCTTAAATATAATGGATTTTGCATTCTTATTTAAGTAAAACAGCTTGCAATTCGATTTTGGCTCTTTAGCGAGGTGAGTTTTAAGGATGGACAATACTGGTGTAATTCCGCTGCCAGCGGCAAAGAATAAAAAAGTTTTTTCTTTATGAGCATCCACTTCAACTCCAAAGTCTCCACTTGGCGGCATGACCTCCAAAATATCATTTACTTTCAACTCCTGGTTCACAAATGTTGAAAATTTACCTTCAAAAATTTGCTTAACAGCGACTTTCCATTCGTCATCTACAGGACTTGAACACAATGAGTAAGATCGTCTAACATCTTCTCCATTGATATCCTTTTTTAGAGTTAAATGCTGACCGGACTGGTACCGAAATTCATTCTTTAATTCTGCGGGAATATCGAAAGTTACTACGGAACACTCTTCAGTCTCCTTGTAAACTTCTTTTACTTTAATCGGAAAAAAACCAGCCATTAATTATCAATTTATAAACAAAACTAACGATTGTTAGTCTATAAATAAAAAAAATGATGTTAAAATATAGGATTCAAAAAGAATTATGGTGTTTATAGGTACTCCACTTTATCATCGATTGAAGATTTTCTCTTTCCTTGCAGAAGTTCACCATCTAGTTTTCCCATATAGAAAAAACCTAAACAGCTTTCACCTTCATTAAAATTGAAGAATTCATCTAGATGGTTGATAAGGGACGGGGAACTCCAATACGCACCAATTTTTAGAGCTGTACAAGCAAGCCACATATTCTGAACCGCCATGGCAACTGCGGAAATTTCTTCCCATTCTGGAGGTATTCCTTTTGGGCTTTTTTGAATACAAATAGCAATAACGGTATGGGAATTTTCGAACTTAAAACTAATTTTTTTGTTTTTAAATAAAGAAGGCTTACCCTCTAGTTCTGTATTCTTTTCTACAAGATAATTTGCGAGTTTCAACCTGCTTTCTCCTTGCATAACCTTAAACCTCCAAGGTTCGGTATTTTTATGAGTTGGAGCCCAATTGGCAGATTCTAGAATTTTCTGCAACTCTTCTTCTGTAATAGGCTGTTTATTATATTGATTTGGTGAGACTGTTCGTCTTTGTTGAATAAGTTCAAAAATGTTCATGATCTATTTATTATGAAAAAATTCTAAAATTGCTTTTTTAATTCTCATTCTGTCTTCATCGGTAAGATTAGAGCCTGATGGTAAGCACAAACCTTCCTCGAATAGCTGTTCTGCCACTCGACCACCATAAAATGGCATTTTTTCAAATACAGGCTGTAGGTGCATCGGTTTCCAAAGTGGACGGCTTTCTATATTGTATTGTTCCAAATGTAAACGAAGATCTTCTCGGCTTATCCCTTTCGTAGGTTCTGGGCGGACTGTAATTGCTGATAACCAATGGTTGCTAAAAAAATCATCGCTAGGTTCTGTAAAGACCTCCACTCCCTCAATAGTTTCGAATATCGATTTATAAAAATGAAACATCCCCCTTCTAAGTCCAACATGCTCATCCAAAACTTTCATCTGTCCACGACCAATACCCGCTGAAATGTTACTCATCCGGTAATTAAATCCAATTTCAGAGTGTTGATAATGTGGTGCGGTATCTCTTGCTTGAGTTGAAAAATAAATAGTTTTTTCTTTTGATTCTTTGCTAGCGCAAACCAGTGCACCTCCACCAGAAGTTGTGATAATTTTATTCCCATTAAAAGAAAGTGCTGCATACTCACCAAATGTTCCACAGTTCTTAGATTTATAAGTGGACCCTAAAGATTCTGCTGCATCCTCAATAATAGGTATGCTATATTTCTGTGCTACGGCTCCTACCTCATCGACTTGATAAGGCATCCCATATAAATGAACTGGGATAATAGCTTTAGGCTTTTTACCTTTGGATATTCTATCAACAATAGCCTCTTCCAGAGCTTTTGGGCAAATATTCCAAGTCGAAACTTCACTGTCTACAAAAATAGGTGTTGCACCTTGATACATAATGGGATTTGCAGATCCACAAAAAGTAAAACTTTGGCAAATCACTTCGTCTCCACGACTCACTCCTAACTGGGCTAGAGCTAAATGAATAGCTGCAGTACCACTGCTTAATACCCCTATGTGTTTATCATTCCCAATATACTGTTGTAAGTCTTTTTCAAATCCATTCACATTTGGACCTAAAGGTGCAATCCAGTTTTCTTCAAAAGCTTTTGCAACAAACTCTTGTTCTTGGCCTCCCATATGTGGGGAGGATAACCATATTTTTGATAATTCTGAGGACATCGGATTTAGATTTAGTTAAGAAACGGTAAAAGTATAGTTTTTAGGATAATGTTTAGATCAAATACAAGTGAAACTTTTTTGTAATAGCGAAGATTTAACTCTACTTTTTGAGGAAATAAGACTTCGTCATTATAAGCCAGCGGGTTACTTTGTTGAGCAAGAATTTCTTCTTCATTTGCAAATTGTAAAGAAGCTAAACCAGTTATTCCTGGCTTCAATTGAAGGATCAAACGGTCTTCTCCTGTCAGTTTATCATAATATCCAGGAATGTCTGGTCGGGGTCCGACAAGGCTCATATCTCCTTTTATAACATTGAAAAGTTGTGGAAGTTCATCGATTTTTGTTTTCCGTATACCTCTCAAAAAGGGATTGGTTGAGGTATTGGTTTTGATCGTCTTAAATTTATAAACTGTAAAATAATGTCCACTTTGCCCAACTCGAGTTTGATAAAAAATAGGATTGGAGACGTGGATAAAAAAAAGCGCAACATAGATTAAGATCAAAAATGGAAGCAAAATTATGATTCCAAAAAGACTTAAAAATACATCCAAAAAAAACTTGCCAAACTTCAAATACATAGCTTAAAAATAAACAAAACAGAGAACACTCAATGAAAATACCAGACTAAATATGCAGATAAATCTGAAGATATTAAGAGTGAAGAGAACAGTAAAAAACCGCTGAAGAAATTGAATTATGATTTGGCTAGTATTCCTTTTAAAAGAATTTCAGTGATATCTTTTTTTAAGGTGTTTTCACTTAGATCACTTCGCTTGCGATACCACAGATGCAAGGTTCTTAAAGTCGACAGTATTGAAAATAAAATAATATCTATATTCTGAGATGTAATCTCCTTATGCTCAATTCCTTGAATTATGATACCTCTCAAATCATTTTCATAAGTATTTCGCATCATTTTAAAATCTTCGAGATGCTTGCCTTCCAAATGCATCCAATCATTATTGAGAATAGCGATAGCTTCTGGGTTATTTATAGTCAAGTCCACATGATGATTAATAACCCCCTCCAACTGTGTTTTGGCATCCACATTAAGGCTTTTTATAATAGTCATTTCACGGGTAAAATAACGAGCAACATCCAATACAATATCAGCTAAAATCTCTTCTTTAGAAGAAATATGATTGTAGAGGCTAGCTGCCTTAAAGTCTATTACTTTGGCTAAATCTCGCATACTTACGGATTTGTAGCCTCGTTGCCTGAATAGGGTTTTGGCAGTATCTATTATTTCTTGCTTTCGAGTCATAGAGGCTAGAATTTCATAAAAGAATACTTTTTAATAAGTTCTTCTTTCAATTTATATTGGTAAACTTTCAATTTTGAGTCAGTTTTTCCTGAGGAATCCATAGATCGATGAGCAAAGGACTTTTGAAGCTTTTCCACTTTAGCCATGTCCTCATAACTCCCTTTAGAAATAAAACTATGCATAAATTTTTCCCAGATCATATCGATGGCCACCTCACTAGGATGAATCAAATCTCGTTTGTAAAATCGATAATCCCGAAACTCATCCATCATCAATTCGTAAGATGGGAAATACTGAAGTTTTGGAGAGGACACTTCCTCTAAAACACTGTGTAAAGCAGATATTAAATGGGATTTACTTCTTGAATTTTCAAGCATTCCGTCCTTGATATGCCTTACAGGGGACACCGTAAAAATAATATTAGCCTTTGGATTTATTTCCCGAATACAATTAACAAGTCTAGACAAAATTTGATATAACTCTTCTACCGAAATCAATTGCTTTTCAAACCTAGCTTGAGGAACTTTATGGCAATTGGCGACCCGCTGTCCGGAGGCTATATGTTTATAAACAAAGGATGTCCCCAAAGTAATAAGGATATGGCTAGATTCTATACAAGCTGTTTTTAGCTCTTTTCCTGCTGAACTTAATTCTGCTAAAATCTCAAGCGAAGACGTCCTGCTTAATCTGGAATGAGCATAAAAAGAATGCCATTTTTGATCCTGCTGAAATACGTCATCTCCTGAAAAGGAGTCGGTAGACAATGCTTTCTCTAAGACGTTTAATAAGACCTGCGGATGAAACAAGATACCAAATGGATTTTGAGTGGTTTTGAATTTATAATAAGTTAATTTATCACCGATATGTTCCGCAAAACAAGAGCCTAGACTCAACAGTTTGGAGTCATAATCGATAGGTGATGACGATAACTGTAAAGGAATTTCGGTGGTTAACTTCATTTTATTTTTTTGATGACGTGCCTTCTACAATAGCCTTTGCTTCTGCCAAAGCTTGAGGTATACCTTCTGGATTTTTACCCCCAGCAGTCGCGAAAAAAGCTTGTCCACCTCCACCGCCTTGGATATGCTTACCTAAAGATTTTATAATTTTCCCAGCATTCCAAGACTTTGATTCCACTAGAGCTTTAGAAATATAGCAAGCCAGTAATGCCTTACCACTTTGCTTAGAAGCTAGAACTACAAATAAATTATTGTATTCTCCTCCAAGCTGAAAGGCTAAATCCTTCATAGCATTCGCATCTAAATTGACCTGGTGAGCTAAAAATTGAATACCATTTATATCTTTCAGTTGAGATTGAACTTCAGTTTTAACTTGCTTTAATTTAAAGACATTCAACTGCTCAATCTCTTTTTTCAAGGCCGTATTTTCTTCCTGAAGAGATTCTACAGACTTCAGGACATCTTTTGGCTTATTCAGAATAGATTTTACTTGACTTAAAACCTCTGACTCTTTAGTCAAAAATTCTTTTGCAGAATCTGAAGTAATCGCCTCTATCCGCCTTATACCTGAAGCTACAGAAGCTTCATTGTTGATGATAAAATGCCACAATTTGGAAGTATTCTCAACATGAGTTCCACCACAGAGTTCTTTGGAATTCCCGAATTTCACAAACCTAACAGTGTCGCCGTATTTTTCACCAAATAAAGCGATAGCCCCTTTATCGATGGCTACATCGTAGGGGATATTGCGTTCTTCTTCAAAGGTTAGATTTTCTTTGATCCTCGCATTCACGAAGTCTTCAATAGCCTGCAGTTCTACTTGAGTAAGTTTAGAATAATGAGAGAAATCAAATCTTAAATAACCTGAATGTACCATGGAGCCTTTCTGCTCAACATGAGTTCCGAGAATACTCCGTAAAGCTTGATGTAACAGGTGAGTTGCTGTATGGTTAGAAGCCGTTCTTTGACGCTGACTCACATCGACCACCACCTTGATGTCTTCATGAAGATCTTTTGGTAGGGACTCGGTGATGTGTATGATTTGATTGTTTTCCTTTTTGGTATCCATCACAAAAACAGTATCGCCATTAGCTGTTTCTAGATATCCTTTGTCCCCTACTTGCCCTCCTCCTTCTGGATAAAATGGAGTTAGGTTAAATACCAATTGGAAAAGTTCTCCCTCTTTTTTTGAGGTTACTTTTCTATATTTAGTGATGCTTACCTTGGCTTCTGTGTCATCGTATCCAATAAATTCTCCTTGATCGTCAGTCTTTAAAATCACCCAGTCACTTGAGCTCGTTTGTGCAGCAGCTTTGGATCTCTGCTTTTGTTTTTGAAGCTGCACTTCGAAGCCTTTTTGATCTAATGCATAGCCTTTTTCACTTAGGATAAGAGTTGTTAAATCAATTGGGAATCCAAATGTATCATAAAGTTCAAAGGCTTTTTGTCCACTTATTGTTTTGGAAGAAGACTCATCAACAATACTATCTAACAATCCTAAGCCTTGTTCTAAGGTTTTTAGGAATGACTTTTCTTCCTCGTAAATCACATTCTCACAAAGGACTTTTTGAGAAATAAGCTCTGGAAAGGCGTTTCCCATTTGCTTAGACAATACCTCTACAAGTTTGTAAATAAATGGAGTTTGGATGTCTAAAAAGGTAAAGCCATAACGAATAGCTCTTCTTAAAATCCTACGAATCACATAGCCAGCTCCCGTGTTGCTAGGAATCTGACCATCGGCAATGGCAAAAGCGACTGCGCGAATGTGATCAGAAATCACACGGATTGCAATATCTATATCTTCGGTTTTCCCATAGGTAGTTCCTGTAATGGCCTCTATTTCCCGAATAAGCGGCGTAAAAACATCAGTGTCATAATTGGAGGTCTTTCCTTGGACCACCATACATAAGCGCTCAAATCCCATTCCTGTATCGATATGCTTGGCAGGGAGAGACTCAAGACTCCCATCAGCTTTGCGATTAAACTGAATAAATACCAAGTTCCAAATTTCCACAACTTGGGGATGGTCTTTATTGACGAGATCTCTTCCAGGTATTTTTTCCTTTTCCTCTGTAGATCTTAGGTCAACATGAATTTCTGAGGCAGGTCCACAGGGCCCTTGATCTCCCATTTCCCAAAAATTATCCTTTTTATCTCCTAATACTATTTTATCTTCTTTCACTAACCCCTTCCATAAGTCATAAGCTTCAGAATCCTTCTGAAGACCATCAGCCTTATCTCCCTCAAAAATAGTCACATACAAGTTCTCTTTAGAAATCTCTAAAACGTCTGTTAAAAACTCCCAAGCCCAATCGATAGCTTCTTTTTTAAAATAATCCCCAAAACTCCAGTTACCGAGCATTTCGAACATAGTGTGGTGGTAAGTATCTTTTCCCACTTCTTCAAGATCATTATGCTTACCACTGACTCTCAAACATTTCTGAGAGTCAGTCATCCTAGTTTCCTTAGGGATAGAGTTTCCTAGAAAGTAAGGCTTAAATTGATTCATCCCAGCATTTGTAAACATAAGCGTAGGATCCTCTTTAAGAACGATAGGTGCAGAATTAACTATGGCGTGAGATTTGCTTTTGAAAAATTCTAAAAACTGACGACGAAGAAGGGTTGATTTCATAAAGTCTGTGATGAATAAATTTTAAAATGTTTTAATTTTAGGCTATATTTGTAAGTTATGGACTAGCGTTTTCGACCTATTTGTGCAAAAATACTATAAAATAAAAGAATGAGTCAAGTAAAATATTACTACGATAGTGACACGCTTTCCTACAGGAAAATTGAACCTAAGAAGGGTAAAAATTTTGCATTAGCAACTTTATTTTTATTGGGTATTATTGCGACAAGTTTTATACTAGCTTTAATTTATCTCAATATCCCAAGTGTAGAAACCCCAAAAGAAAAAGCTTACAAAAGAGAAATTGAGAATATGAAATTTCAATACGAGCTTATAAATAAACGCATTGAGAACGTTGTAAGTGTCTTGCAGAATATAGAGGAGCGCGATAACAATATTTACAGAGTCTATTTTGAGGCTAATCCTATTACTATAGAGCAGCGAAAGTCAGGTTTTGGAGGTATTAACCGGTATAAAAATTTAGAAGGTTATGAGAATTCTGAAATCATTACTGAAACTACAAAAAGCCTTGATAAGCTTTCAAAAAGGGTAGTGATACAATCAAAATCTCTAGATGAGATCGCCACTTTAGCCAAGAACAAAGAAGCACTTTTAGCCTCTATACCGGCCATACAACCCGTAAAAAATGATGATTTAAAGAGAATGGCATCAGGATATGGTATCCGTATGCATCCTGTTTTAAAATACAGAAAAATGCATAATGGTATGGACTTCTCTGCACCTTCCAGCACTGAAATATTTGCTACTGGTAATGCCACGGTTAAGATAGCCAAGCGCACTAGTGGTTTTGGAAATCTTATCGTATTGGATCATGGGTTTGGTTACGAAACTTATTATGCTCATTTAAGTGAATTTAACGTTAAACTTGGACAACAAGTGAAACGTGGAGAAATTATAGGCTTTGTTGGGAATTCAGGACTTTCTACAGCGCCGCATTTACATTATGAAGTTCATAAAAACGGCAGAGTAGTCAACCCTATCAATTTTTATCATGGCGATCTGACGGCAGAGGAATACGACATCATGTTGAATCAATCCACTTTAGAAAATCAATCTTTAGACTGATGAAACACGACTTAGCAGAAAAACTCTATTTTACGATTGGAGAAGTTGCTACAGCATTTGATGTGAACTCTTCACTAATTCGATTCTGGGAAAAAGAATTTGATGAAATTCAGCCCAAAAAGAATGCTAAAGGCAATCGCAAGTTCACCCGACAAGATGTGAAAACTATAGATCTTATTTATCATTTGGTCAAAGAACGTGGATTTACATTGGAAGGTGCTAAAACTCACTTACGAGAAGGTAAAAAAGAAACGCTTTCAAAATTTGAGTTGATCAGCAAATTGAAAGCCATTAAATCTGAACTTATTTCTATTAAAAATCAACTTTAAAATTAAAAACTATCAAAAAGTGGCTAATCTCCCTTATTGTTATTCTCGTTCTAGGATTTGTTTTATAGAGCTTGCCTAGAGATTTTAATAACACAGCTGTAACGCTCCGAAGAAATGCGAAAATATCTTGGAGTAAGGTTGAGAGTTCTTATCAGTGACGTAATGATCTTATACCAAATCATATTTATAATGCCGTATGAATAAATTGAATTATTTTTTGATTTATTGATTGAAATCGAAAATAACTAGCATAGCCTTAGCTACGGTAATTATTTTTGATGAAAAGAAGGCGAAAAAAGCCTGTGCCGAATTCGTATCGGTAAAACGATTTACTGCGTCATTATAGGTCTAATTTGGTATTATCTGTAATCTGGTAAAAACCGTGCAAGGTGCTGCAGATTTTGAGAGAAACATGTTAACAGAGGTTATAGCCTAGCCTACTTCAGTAAACATAGATACTGGAAACTTAAGCACAGAAAGCATGAAACAACACAGACGAGCACAAGGTAGCCTAAATTCTGCTTTACCTAGGCTTTTGGTGAATATCGAAAGCTATCCAGATTTGAAATCCAACCAAAACTTTATGAATTTACAAACCCCGCTGGAAAGCACTCGAAACAGAATTAATGTCGAGAGAAATCGCTTCAACAGTTCTGTAAGCACCTACGATAAATACATTAAAGTATTCCCAAATTCGATCTTTGCTGAATGGTTTAGTTTTGAAGACATGTCTAGATATTCTGCTGATGAAGGTTCCGAGAATGCCAAAGAAGTTGAATTTGACTTTGAATAAATACTAGTATTATGACAAAAGTATCTGAATTTATCACTCCTACCGATGAGCAAGACATTGTATAAGCGTTAAGAAAAGCTGAATTAAACATCTCTGGGGAGATTAGAGTCCGCTTAGAAGTGAAATGTCCTAAAGACAGGTTGAAAATGGCCTTAGAAGTTTTTCAAGACCTTAACATGCGTAAAAATGAACTCTCCACTGGTGTTTTAATCTATATTTCTGTAAAGGATCATCAACTCGTAGTCCTTGGAGATAAAGGCATAAACGATGTCGTGCCCAAAGGGTTTTGGGAAAGCATAAGGGACGAAATCTTAAGCGAATTCAAACAGAATGAATATAAAACAGGCTTAGTAAAAGGGATACATAAAGCTGTTGAACAGCTAAAGTAACATTTCCATTACCAATCTGATGATGTTAACGAACTCGACAATGACATTTCTAAAGGCTAATTTATGAAGTTATTACACACTATTAGTACTCACCATCCTATTCCTTAGCTTTTAAGTTTTGACGGTTATTCTTAAATTGATATTCCACAAAAGCCGTCTAAAGAAATCGCTGTTTACGACAGTGCCAAATTCTTTAGAGATAATGAGGTGAGGCGACTTAGACAGAAGTTAGAAACTTATGCAGATACCACCTCTACTCAGATCGTAGTAGCGACCATCAACACCTTAAGCGAAGAGGTGGACATGGGAAAGGAAATAGAAACTCTTCACCAAATTTACTGGACATTCTTATCCTCAGTAGCCTAGAGAGCAGCATGGGAGAAGTCGGTTTTAGTGGTGGCGGTTTTGGTGGTGGTGGTGGAAGCTGGTAATATTTTACCTTGTAGATTTCAGTATATGTCTAAATAAAAAGCCCCTTAAAACTTAAGTTTTAAGGGGCTTTTTAGTGCAGTTAATTTTAAAAGGAATTATTTTTTCCTCATATAAATAGAGACGGGGACACCGTTAAAATTAAATTCCTGTCTTAGTTTATTTTCAATAAAGCGTTTGTAAGGATCTCTTACATACTGAGGAAGATTACAGAAAAACGCAAATTGTGGCTGAGGAGTTGGTAATTGTGTTATGTATTTAATCTTGACATATTTACCCTTAAGAGCTGGTGGGGGATTTTCTGCTATGGTAGGAAGTAAGATATCATTCAGAACCCGGGTTTTAATTTTTGTACTTCGATTTTTATAAACCTCTACAGCTGTTTCTATAGCCTTATAAATTCTTTGCTTGTTCAAGACCGATATAAAAACAATAGGTACATCTACAAATGGAGAAATTTCTTTTCTGACTTTAGCTTCAAAGTCCTTCATGGTATTGGTCTCTTTTTCTACCAAATCCCATTTATTAACAAGGATCACAATACCCTTTCTGTTTTTTTCCGCTAACCAAAAAATACTTTGTACTTGGCTGTCGAACCCTCGTGAAGCATCCATGACAATTAAACAAACATCTGAGTTTTCAATAGCTCTCACACTTCTCATGACAGAATAGAACTCAAGATCTTCTTTAACTTTAGTTTTTCTTCGGATTCCTGCTGTATCTACTAACTTAAAGTCAAACCCAAACCGAGTGTAACGTGTATCTATAGAATCTCTAGTGGTTCCTGGAATATCGGTTACGATATATCGATCCTCTCCAATAAGAGCATTGATAAAAGAAGATTTTCCTGCGTTAGGTCTTCCGACTACTGCAAATTTTGGAAGGTCTTCTTCTTCCTCCAATTCGCGTTCTGGCAATCTCTCTACTAAAGCATCTAAAAGTTCTCCAGTACCACCACCGCTGGTTGCCGAAATCGAATAATATTCCCCTAGACCTAAGTTGTAAAACTCAAGAGCATCTGTTCTGTTTTTGTTGGAATCTACTTTGTTCACACACAACACAACAGGTTTATTGATTCGGCGAAGAAGTTTTGAAACATCTTCGTCCATGGGGGTTATCCCTGTAATCACGTCCACTACAAAAATGATTACATCCGCTTCATCTATAGCAAGCTCAACTTGTTTGTCGATTTCTTTTTCAAAAACATCATCACTACCTATAATATAACCACCAGTATCGATTAAAGTAAATTCACGCCCATTCCAATCCGATTTACCGTAGTGCCTATCTCGTGTTACTCCACTTGCAGAGTCCACAATGGCTTCTCTACGTTTTATCATTCGATTAAAAAGAGTAGATTTTCCTACATTTGGTCGACCTACAATGGCTACAATACTATTCATTTCTGTATTTTAAATAATCTGCAAAGATACATTTAATTGTTTAGCTATTTCAATAAGAATTAAAATGGTTTAAAGATTAAAATTTCTCAAAAAAACAGTTCAAGAGCCTAAATAAAAGTGTCTCTATATTCTTATTATACCAAATTATATTTAAAATTCGAATCAAGGTTTGAAATAAAGATAAAAAACAAGTTTAATTAGTTGAAAATCAACCTCTTAAACTTGTTTAAGTTATTGATTTTCAGTATCTTAATAGTCAATTTCAACGAGATTATTT
>Ga0136566_1000286_pt1 | contig 20357 bp, 26 predicted proteins | sample AntDeeMetagenom2_FD_104786 | JGI IMG/M metagenome (GOLD analysis project Ga0136566, IMG submission 104786) | Saline lake microbial communities from Deep lake, Antarctica - Metagenome #2 | ecosystem: Environmental > Aquatic > Non-marine Saline and Alkaline > Saline | place: Antarctica: Deep lake... | reverse complement strand
CTTTTTATCATCCGTAGGTTCTACAGCCTCGCCGCCTGAAGCCCATAGGTATTTTGTAAGATTACTCGGTTTTTCCAGTTTAGCCATGTTTGTTACCTCAGTTAATGATTGATGAGTATATCCCGCCGATTGTTAGTTTTGTCACATCGGGGTCTTTGAGTTCATAGCGCGTCTCCTTAACCTCTTGAGCGTGCATCCCTACCAGAGTTACTTTGGTACCCCTACTTAGCTCATACGGAAAAGACACCCTGTTAGAACTTAAAAAGTGGTTGTTTGACAGCGCACCTTCTACATACACTTCTGATGTATATGAAGAGTTATACGGCATATCAACATCCTTATCACCATCTTCTCCTACGTACCTTGTGGTAGCCTTTTTGAAAAGGCTGTTCTCGATCGTCATGAAGGTCTCTGCGATATCTTTTAGATCACCGTATCCTTTCGCACCTCTGACGCCTTGGAATGCAAAGAAGTTCTGCGGATCAAACTCCCTGTAGTTTTGTACACATACACCAGCAGGCTTTACGAGGAACGCTCTATCTACGCCATCAACATAAGAATACTTGAGAAGGCTCTTCTCTTGCTGCGTTAATCTCTTACCTATTGCAATTGAGTAACAAGCGGGCTTCTCGCCTTCAATAAGATGAACCTTATCAGCTTGGAAAAGGAACTTAGCGGAGGCGATTACATCCTCTGTTGTCGCTGTAGTGCTATTCCTGATAATCTTAGACTTGAGGAACAATCTGTACTCATCATCAGACAGTGTGATATTACCTGTTGTCTTCTCACCTAATGATTTCCACCTGCCGCCTTTCGTTCTATCATCAAGATCACCGTATGACCGTGCGATGGAGATACCTTCAAACCCGAAGAAGTCTATCAAGTTAGCGTCTATCAAAAGCCTCGATTGTCCAACAATCTCACCGATGTTGTCGAGCTGCTGCCCTTCAGCCCTTTCGATAAACTTGATGTCTGAAATACCTGAGACAACCTGCTGTAACTCTTCTGACTGCTGGAGCCACGTGTAGATTAGGCTGTCAAAATTAGGCTTGTTCTTAAATTGTTCTGTATACCTCCCTCTTGCAATGTCAACGTAATCCTTTATCTCGATACTCATAAGGTTATCTCCCGTCGTCTACGTTATACTGTAGAACGCTAACCGTAGTCCCTTTAGGGTATGTGGACAGAAGCTCTATAGTTGTCGGAGAGGTCACACTGAAATCAAGTTCGAAGGAACCTTCTATGTACAACGAAGGCATGTTATTAACATCTTCATCAACCTCAATATTCTTAAGGGTAATCTCTGTCTGGTCATCAGAGGTGGTTTGCACCGATTCAAACTCTTTCGTAATTTTGATGTTGGTGATAATCTTTTCAGACATCATTTACCTCCTAGGTAACTTTCACATTGATGTATGAGGTAGCAGACCTTGGAATCTCATCAAAGTTTGAATTGATATTACCTGTTGACTTAGGCGACGGAGAGGTTCCAATAAACATGCTCTCTATTTCGTGGTTGTGAACACTGTTAATGGGAGTATACAACCTTGAGTAAATAACCCTGTCACCAATGGAGTATTTGTCATCAATGTAATCAACGATCGCCTGCTTAATATCCTCGTCACCACTTGATGGAAACCCTTCCAGCGCTTTGATCTCTAGGTCAACATAGACGGGAACCTCAACGGGACGGATGAAATTAATATCCTGATTGAATCCCTGGGAGTCCACAATAGTTACTGTCGTGTTTCCGAACGTCTGAATACCCGCCGGTTTGTTTCTCCAGATGATATTAGCAATTTCCAGAGAGCTTCCGCCTTCTGCTACTGTTGTAATAGAATGCTCAGGAAAGCCTCTTTCATTCTCTTCACCTGTATCATTCTCATACACGACCACCTCCTCAATATCTTGAACACCAAGGATGTCGGAATAGATAGCTTCAAGTGTATTGGATGCGCGGGATTCCTTGGACATCTTGAATCTTTCTCTAAGCTCAGCGTCTGTCTCTCCAAGACGTCCTAGGGAAGCCTTTACAGGGTTGTTAACCCCTGTCCAACCCTTTACAGGGGCGGCAACCTTGTTAATCGTTCCGGGAGGCTGGTTGTATTCCCCATCCTCTGTGGACACAGCCGTGGAAACCTTCTCAACGCTTCTAGCCACAAGATGGGGTGATAGCCTGAAATCAACAGACTGGAAGGTATCCTTTGTGCGAAACTGGGCAACCTTATCATCGTCTTCTAAGACATTAGAATTGAAGGTCGATGTACCATCAACAAGGGTTGACAGCTCCCTTGCAATATCAGCCTCTGTATCGCCCGCAGAAGCCGTGTAAGAGACTTTAGAGTCTCCGTAGTACAAGTAGTAGTCTAAACCTGCAACGGCGTCTACAGGCTCTATTTGGAGCCCTGTGATGCCCTCAAGACCAAAGTATACAGAATCCTTTAGAGTATACCTCTGATTGGTGAAAGTGCTCGCCATTGCACTATCATCTGGAAGGAAGGTTTCGTAATCCGCTGTTAGAATAACGGGAGATGTTGTCGGCTTGGGCAAGAATCTTGTAAGACCTGCCAAAGCTGCCAACGCATCTAGAGAAACCCCTGTTGCTTTCTCTGGGGAGAAGCTGCTGTACACTTCCTCTGACGTTTCCCAAAGATCGGTAAGGGATGGGGTAACAACCCTCAATGCCCTTCCCAATACGCTGTTGGTATCTGTGGAGATGGATGATCCATATTGGGATACGGCTTCTTCCTCCATATCCTCTAGAATAGTCCTGAATCTTTTTAAGCTGAATCCTTTTGTACTCACGCCCGACATGGTTATCTCCTTAAAATTTATATGGTGAGTTCAACAGGGACAACCTCTTTTTTATTATCAGAGACGACTCTAAAACTCATTCTGTATTCGCGGGTTGTTTGATCAATGTTAGATGAGAAGGATTCCAGAGATACCACTCCTCTTGTGCTAAGGATCTTATTCTTAAAGATCATATCAATGCTTTCCTTGGCTCTCCTTTTACCGAGGATTGACTGGTAGTAAGGAACGCCTTCACTCTTATCTAAAAACCACTCCCCTTGGTATGTGAGAAGCTTGATGAGGAGCCTTTGCTTGAGGGATTCACTCTCGGTCTTGGTTAATCCAAAATCCCTCTCTTGGAATAACAATTCAATGTCGTGATTATCGTCTAATAGGATGTCCATTATTTTGGCCCTTCTGTTGTTCCGCTGCCAGATTCAATGCCACCGTGGACATGGTTTGCGAGAGATACTCCTGAAGCCTTGACATCGCTGCTTGAGGTGACATCGCCCGTGATATCCATAGACCCCGAGATAGACGCTGTAGAGCCTCCTGCCACGCCGCTGCCAACAAGTCCAGACGTGTATGTAAACACCCCTTGCACAAGCATGTCTCCCGTCACCGTTGTGGTTGGGGAATCAATCGTCATGGACGATGAAGCGTTAATAGCGGCTGTTTCAGAATTCACAACAGAGTCTTTGCAATTAACCGTAACGGTCTTGGGAGAGTTAATAGTAATGTCACCGGAAGACCCCAACCTGACCTCACACTCGCTACCTGATCCAATGTTGGTAGACATCACGGTATCATCTACAGAGTGCTCTAGCGAGCGCTTAGAGGGGTTGTTGACGGCTGCATCAAAGGTGTACAGTCCGGGGATTGCCATCGCATCCTGTTTACTATACTTTCCGAGATTTAGAGGCCTGTGGCTATCCCCAGCTCCTAGTTTAAACCTTTCAATGCTTCTTTGGGAGAATACACACAACACTGTATCCCCTTCTGAGACAGGGAATGAAAACTGCGCAGTACTCGAACCGGGGAACATCAGAGGGACACCTAAGATTGCTGCGTGAGGTCTCAAGCTTCCATCAGGTTTTACAACATCTACAACAGGCCGTACATCAACACGCTGGGTTGCTAGGTTAATATCTCCAACAACTCTACAAGGGATGGCTGTGAACATCCTGTTGACATGGTTATTTATGTACTGTCTTAAAAGACCTTCCATCCCTGAATCTTGCATTTGTAATACCCCTCCTAAATGTTATAGATTAACCCCCTCAAACCTCTCAAACCTCCCTTGCATTGATCTTGGAACAGGTGCAATTTATATTCCACTCTCCTCCTCTCCAATCACCAGCATAATCTACATTGTCCACCCTGTATATTCCTGTGACTATTGAGCTTTTCAATGACACTGCCATGCCCGGCTTTATCGAGGGATTCAAGAGGGCTTTGAATTTGACGCCATCAAACCTCTCAGGGTCTTCTTTCTGCATCTCTCCCTTGTCTGCAACAAAGCTGGGAGTTCCTATAAGCCCTGTTTCAGCGGTGATAACAAATGCTCTTTGGACTGAGTTGGGGGATTGGAACTTATCAAAATCACTCACGAAGATTTTGTGATCGTCAATCTGATAATAGAAATCATAAGCGTGTGCTAGGTCTGATATGATGGACTTCACAGTCCCTTCTGCTGTATACCCAAACGCCATTACCTCAGAAAGCCTCTCACTATTGAATGACGCCTTCTCAATAGTGCTCGTCTCTTCTATAAGATACTCTATAACATCACGGGGCGTTGATCCTGACGGGAATGTTTTTGAGATATCGGACTTGTAAATAATTCCTTCCCCCGGAATACATTCCAATGTTGTAATACGATCCAGTCTTCCCGTCTTTCCATTGGTTTCCACCTCTTTGATGATCCCCCTGAAAAGGGTCTTGTTAACACCATCCCAACCTACATTCAAGATGACGGCGCTCTCTGGCTTTTGGAGGTAGTTAACAGAATCTTCTGACAGGTTGTAAAGGTTTATCTCACATGTATTAGAAGACTTCTTGTTATTCACACTCTTCTTAATCCAAAATGATATCTGGAGCCCTGTGCCTTCCTTTTCATTTCCCTCTATCCTAAGACCTTTTCCAGAGCCGACCTCCCCAATTATAAGCTCGTAAGTCCTGTTAAACTGAAGAACGTTCATAGGTTGGCCTTTTTATCATATGGAAAAAACATAAGATAATGTGTCTCGTATATATGTCTGTTGTCAGGAACTTCCAAACCGATATGTCCAGATGTCTCAATAGGCAATAAGTAGAAGTCCCCTCCTAATGATGGAAGGGCATACTGATCCACCAATCCGTACAAAGGTACGAGAGGTGTTGAAAGCAGTATAGGATTCTCTTCAGCATCCAAAATGTCCATGAAGTATTTATCCGACCTACTATTATACCTAAACCTCAGTGTATGAGTTTCCTGCTTGATCCCTATTGTATAGCTGTAGAACGCGTTGTCATACAGAGGGCAATTTATTACTTCCATGTTCAATCCCCCCAGAGTGCTTTTATGTTATCGACAATCCCAGAGCTGGCATCGAATCCAATTTCTCTGAACGTGTCTCCCATGACTTCAATATGCCTCTTATTTTCATTGACAGGGTTGTCTCCCATGTCCGTTTCTTCGGATGTCTCGTCCCCTATCTCTCCATTAGCTTCGCCACCATCGCCATCGCCAGATGCTGATGCTGATGCGGTGTTTGTGATCTCAATATCAGACTCTTTGATATATGCTTTCTTGACCTGATTAAGAGTTAGATCAAAAGCCAGAGAATCACCCGTCCCTACTTCCTCCTTATCACTATAATTCAGGATGTAGCAATTCTCATATTGTCGTGTTGAGATGTATCTGCCTGTCCTGATATCAAAGTCATAATCAAGAAGGGTTATCCCCTCTGCTTTCTCCCAAGCCTGCTCAAGCCTTTCTCTGGCAACTTGATGGGAATACCCCCTGAATTCATCTAAGGTTACAATATCTGTATTCGACGAACCAACAACCTGTCCCAATATTCCGGGGAGGAAATCCATCAGGCTTGGCAAACTCTCCACATGAGCCTCTTCAACAGGGGTGTTATATTCCCTATCAACCGTATCTGAAAACTCATAGGGTCGTGTAAAAGGGTTGTGGAAGTCGGCGGAGGAAATGACACCTTTTATAACAAATCTCGGATTGCTCTTTGATACGTGATCCGAAACAACTCCAGAGGCGTCTACAGGGTGGCTTGTGATGTTGTTACTTCTCTCCTTATTGTAGTTGATAACAGCATCCAAATATAGAACACTGTCATCCTCAAACATTAATGCCAGTGCCATATAATGCACCTCCCTTCTTGTACGTGATGGTCATCTCTCGTCAGCGGATTCTTGGACTGAAGCGCTACTTGTCATTCTTTGGATTGTCCGAAGAACTTCATCTGAAATTTCTTTGGAGTTCTCTCCTTCTATGTTGAAGAAGACATCCCCCGATATAATCATCTGTCTTGCCCTATTTTTCTCTTGGAGAGTTTGCGTCTGACGTAATGCAGGAACATCCCAGTCTTGTTTTGATCCCGTCCCTCCCCACCAAGGAATATCGTTCTCCCTGCGGATTTTAAGATCCCTGAGCATCTCGGACGTCCTCTTCTCGCTTACGATACCACTTGTCATGTCAGGTAAAAAGTAAGCGGTGATGAACAACCTGTTTAATATTTTCCCCATTGCCGACGCAAACTTACCCGTGCCCTGTGCCCATCCCGGCTTTGACGAGGGCCAGCTGCCGGGGTTTTTGGTTTTGGGGGTTGTTGATGTTGCTGGGGTAGTCGAAGGTATCTTTGGCTTGCCCCCAAACGGACTACCCTTGAAAGCCCCTTTGACCTTGCCCATAACTCCTAACAAAGTCCCAAGAGCGAACACAGAGCCTAGAATTGTTATTGTCCATTCTTGCCAGCTCAATGACTCACCATCTATGACCTTGGCCACGCCTGACATTGCAGGTAGGATAAGCGCCCATACTATAAGCAATCGTCTTGACCATCTGAACAATGATGCAAAGACGCCCACGAGAATCTTGATCTGCGCTGCTGTCTCTGGAGAAGAATTCTCAAGCTTGTTCAACTTTGAGGTCAGGCTTGTGATAAGCTCGATTGGCGCTCTAAGAGATGATGCGAGTTGTCCTGCTGCGGCACCCAGAATAGAAAAGAAGGTTTCTGATCTCAAGAAGAAGTCGGAGAGAGTGTTGACTAACCTTCTAACACCCTCGTCAAACCCAGCTTCGTTGAACGCCTTGTTCGTCATCCAGACGTTTGTCTGTAACCTTCCTAAAGCTGCGCCCGTATTATTGATTGCTTCTTTGAGGGCACCACCTTGGTTAGCGGCCTTCCACATCTCCTCGCCAAACGCTGGGAGGATTTTCTCTGACATCAACTTACCGGCTTTCATAGCCTTGTTCATTGATTCTATGGAAGCGTCTTGGGTAATACCCGTCTTGTGAGCTGCCCGTGCCATCGCTCTCATAGCGCCCGGAAGCTGATCGCCCATTTGTAATTTAAGTTCCTGAGCCATGACCTGTCCTGAAGACATCATCTGGCTCAAAGCACGAAAGATTCTCTTAGAATCTGCTGCTGATAGGTTTAGAATCCTAACCTGTGCAGCAACACCTTTAAAGGTATCTCTTTGCTCTTTTAGACCTATCGTTGTATCTCTGGCGGATGCAGCAAACTTGGCATAGTCTTGGCTGATATCCCCCATGAACAAACCCATCTCTTGGGATAGCTCGTGGAGGTATTCTACTTCTGCCTGACCCTTCTCTTTTGAGCCTGTAGCACCTGTCAAGCCTTGCTCTACTGCTTTGTATCCTTGGTAAGACTGTACTGACTTGGCAGCAGCAAAGCCCCCTGCCATGATCCCAAGTCCCGTGTCAGAGTGCAATGCTGAGATAAGTCTGTGATTACCAGCTTGCCGAGGTGATCCCCCAGCGCCTGTTCTATCTCTTACGGAAGCTGCTGCAATCTTGGCACGCTTTAATCGACGGTACTGTCTGATAATAACGTCAAGTTGCTGGGAGCCTCTTTTCTGAGTGATGTTTCCACGCTTCATCTCGGCACGTACATAGGAAAAATCCCTACGAGCCTGCTTCAGCTTTGAGGACTGGGAATCATACCTCTTACCGATTTGTCCAAGCTTCTGACGGGTCTTCTCAAGGGCTGCCTGTTTGCGCTTCTCATTTGCTTGCGCCTCTCTTGCCGCCTTCTGCTCAAGCTGCCCAATCTTATTGCTGACACGCTTGTGGGCTTCTAACTTTTGAGCCTGTGTAGCTCGGGCATCTCCTGATATCCTTTTCGCATCAGACCTAGCTCTCCCAAGGTTGGGCGGAACCTTTGGATAGTCTCTTGCAATGCCCTGTGAGAAGGATTTAGGTGCGCCACCTGCCGCGGGAGCTGTCTTAGGCGTGCTCTTAGGTGTTGCCGCGGGAGCTGTCGCGGGAGAGCCCCCCATACCCACTACACCAGACTGCGAAGCGGCCCTTGCAGCACCTCCAGAAGCGGCAGAGCCCCCTGTAGGAATGAACGAACTATTACGAAGGATGTTACCCTGTTGGATAGCCGCGTTAAGTGCTAACTGGGAATTCTTAGCCGCCTTGGTTGCACGATCTACTCTACCAAGTCCTCTGACAGCACCCTGTGCGAATCTAGCCTGTGCCATAGACGCATTGCCAAAAGCCCCTACTAGCCCCGACTTGCCATCTACTTGCTGCTTTAGTTTTCTAAGCCTTCCTTGGAATCTTTGTAGCCCTTTTTCATCTACTCTGAATCCTAGCGAAGCATAGAAGTTTGCTATGTTGCTGGACATTTTAACCTCCGAAGGTGCTGTTCTACTTGTTGGCCTCTGCGTCCCTGTTGGAAGCAACCTCTAAACTGTTCTCAATATCAATAATTTCTAACAAATCATAGGCGTCTTCTACAGAGTAATCTCGATCAAGGTCAACCAAGGATGCGTATTTATTCTTAACGATAACGTAAACCTCTGGTTCCATGTCAGAGCTTTCTACAAAGTTGTTCCACACCCTCGAAGTTTGATTATTACCGTCCCCGGACCCTTCACTTACTGATCTGTATCTCCGGGGACGATTGAAAAAACATCAGAGAAGTTGAATGAGATCACCTCCCAAAGTAGCTGGAACAGTTCTCCGTAGTTGCCGCTGAACTGTTTGTCGAAATCAATCGCGTAACTGTTGCAACTTACACCTTCTAGAAGTGCTTCAATAGTGGACTCATCAAGTTCATCTAGGTTATCTGCCACAACCTCAAGCATTCCTCCAAAGCCTACCTCTTCATTCTCATCCTGACCATACAAACGTCCTAATGCTGGAAGCATAACCTTGGCAACCTGCTTCCCTAGCTTGATGCCCTTACGAGCGCCGAACTGTTCAAGCATGTATGTGTTCTCATTGATTGTTACTTTCTTCTGCTCGCGCATAACTATCCCCTTATTAGATTAGAATTCTAGTAGTGACCTTGAGTTGTCTGTTAGGTCGTGCCTCGTGAGGAATTCATAATGGATTTTCCATGTATTAGGAGTGGCGCTCTTTAAGCTGTATTCAAAATTGGGCACACCTTCTAGGTAGGCGTTTCCAGCTTGCACTCCCGTTCCTCTACTCCCCGTATCATGTATCTGTACAAGAAGTTTTCCTGTCTGTTTGAAGCTGTCCTCTGAAGCTATCTTCGTAAGGACGCTGTTGTCTCTATGGGTGTACATCACTCTAAATGTGATAGTACCTGAGTAATCTCTTGTATTAACTCTTGTGGCCTTCCCTCTAATACCCGCCACATGCCTAAAGGTCGGAGAGTTCTTCTCAAAACTTATGAACTTGTCATCCGCAAGACCTTCTATTCTGTAATCATTAATAGTGAGGACGATATCTTTAGGGGAAAATGTGCCTACCTGTAACATAAACTCTCCTTACCCCAATCCAAGCTGTTTTGTCAAAGAGGAAATATAATTAATTGAATCCCAAGTGTCTACGTCGGTATTTCCACCAATAGCGAAAGATACATTTGTGCATCTGATCTGCCATTCTCTTGAGACAATCCCTTTTTCGTACTTAGCTTCCGGGGGCTTCTCTATCCAGCAAAGGCCGCATAAGAACACAGATGTGCCAGAGGAGTCCTTGGCGAATATTGGGAAGATTCCATTCTGGGTAAGATTATCAACCTGTGAGAGAAGGTTTAGGATTTTATTAGAGGGGGAGGTCTGGGAGAGGGATATTGTCAGGGTGTATACCTGATTGGGGACGTGTGTTCGTTCTGTGGTTCCTAATGCACCTACTGAAGTTTCATAGAACTTTTCATCTTTCTTGAGATTGATGAGAGAGTCTTCGCTGAAAGAAGTTACTTCATATATAGCTCCTAGTATCAACGTAACTTCAGAGGGGTCATAAGTTTGCAAAGACATGCTTATACCCTCTTAGGTTGATGGGGCGCGGAAGCGCCCCCTTTATACTGTTATTCTAATTAACCGCCTACGTTTCCACCAAGCTTGTTGATAGCGCTTTCATCTTCAGTGGAGAAACTTCCATTGCCGCCGATAGTATACTTCGGGAACGGCATGCGAACCATCCACTCACGGCCTTCAATAGAACCTCCACCTGCAAAGCTCTGAGTAGGCTCTGATTGGATGTAAGCGTATTCATCAACGTAGAGGGTTGTCCCCGACGTGTCTTTGACAGTCATTGTGAATGTTCCATCCAAAGTCTCTCTGTCCTCATTGAGAAGGAGACTAAATACATCATTAGAATGTGATGTCTGGGATAGTGTCAGAGTGATGTTAAACGCCTTGCTGGGCTGATGTGCGCGATATTCTTCACCACGAGCGCCCACTGTTGGAGTAAATCGTTCAGTAGCTGGTTCAAAGGACACGAATGTGCCCTCTGCAAAGTTTGTTACAATGTGGTTAATGTCATCATTGGAAATGATAACTTCCACAGCATCTGGGGAGAAAGTCTGGAGACCTGCCATTATACCTACCTCTTGTTTGTTGTTGTGTTAAATTGTCAAGGTGCCCTTGATACTTACAAAGTGAACGGCACCTGCCAATGTTGCGGTAAACTCGAAACCACTTGCAACACGGTTGGCACGATCGTTCGGACTGGCCTTTCTTGGATTTGGTACAGTAACTTCAAACCCCGGAATAAGACCTCCAACAGCAACACCTTGGCTAAGAATCTCTGTGATACGTCCTTCAATGATAGCGAATCCAGCTTTTGAGTAGGGAATCTTTTCAGAGTTTACAAGAGTCATGTAAACGCGTTCTCGAATTCGTGCTTCGATCCAATCGGAGAACCGAATAATATCAGCAAACTCTCCATTGACCATACGACCTTCCTGAAAGATAGTACGCCCACCAACATCTGAATAGGTGTTATAACCTTTGCCGTAATCGTACTTGGAACCTTTTAGTACAAGGTCTTGGGTAGTTGTTAGCTTCGACGGCGTTACGCCTGTCACTGTCCGGAACTTCATTGTGGTGCTGCCGGGGTCTTTAGGAGATTGAAGACCAACAATAGCGCACTCGGGGAACTCGTCTACATTCTCTGGGTAGATCAAGAAGGTTCTAAACAACTCCCGTGACTGTAGAATCGAGCCAATATCACCTTCCTCACGGGCATCAAGAGCATCACGTCCTTTGTAAGATGCGGCGTAAAAACGCCCTGTTGACTGTACAACATTTGCCAAAGACTCAATGCCTTCGGGATCATGTGTGTAAGAAGTGACAAAGTAGAAGTCGCTATCAACAAGAGCGATATCGTTGTAGGCGTCTCCCAAGCTTTCGGTAATCTCAATGTCAGTAAGCTGAGTGGTTGTAGTTGCCTGAGAAAATGTCGAGGGGTCTTCTGGAATAATTGTGAACGTATTATCTGTTCCGCTAAACTCGAAAGACCCGCCAATACCCTTGTCAACGAAATCAGAACGCAACCCTTCAATGATATCTTGCTCGGTATCACCGGCAGAGCTTGTATAAGTGAATGTTGATCCGTCTACTTCGATTTCATACGAGGTAGTGTCGGATGCAACAACATCATAATCTACTTTAGTAATAGATTCTGGGTAATGTGTGCCGATCTTAATAACTGTCGGGGATACCTGCTGACCAAAGAACCGAGAGGCCGCGATAAGTTCGGGAGTACCCTCATCAAAATCCGCAGCTACTCCTTCTAAGTTTAAATAACTCCGAACACGTTCTCGCGCACCAATAACACCTTGTGTATTGCCAATGAAAAGGGGTGTGCCAAAACCTTTTCGAGAAACACCTTTGGTCTCCCGTGAAATATTAACTTCTATAATACTTTTAGATGTCGCCATTATATTCTCCGCCTCTTGATTATTTTGAAACTTTTATGGTATCTGTGTATACCACTTTGGGATCACCAGAAATGTCTTTGTAATTGGCTGTGTATTCGATGGTATCGAACCAATCAATATCTCTTTCGAGCTTGTACCTAGTGAGCATGTTAAGGGTGTAGGAAGCCTTGTTGATATACCCAGTTTCCCTCAACTCGGGACTCCTGCTGACGGAGGTTGTTCCTATTACCGACAAGCCATCATTATAGTAGAAGTCTTCTTGCGTATCTCTCATCTGCAAATAAGCCTGTGTCTCTAAAGCATTTTCATAGCAACTATCCCCGTAGAAGGTTATGGTCGATAGGATTTCAAAGTCTTGTAGAATACTCTCCTTGTACCCGTCATCTGTTTTTAAGTAATGATTGTGGTTTTCATTAATCTTGTTGAGAAGGGTGATCCCGAAAACTCCATAATCTCCTTTCGGCTCAGGCCCACCACCATAATCTGGGATAAACTCCAAAGGTTCTACATACTCCCTTAGTCTTCCGAGGAAAGCGTTTTCAACACCTCTTATGAATGACATTATGAAACGCCTCCCGCGCTCTGCTCTTTACGAACCACCAAGAATTCATAATGATCCTGAACGCCCATTTTGAAAGACTTCCTTTTCTGAACCTCAAATTGGTAGCCATCAATGGTTATCTCATCAGGCGTGAATCCTTTGTCCTCTTCAACAGACCGTAAGAATGTTACAGAGAAGAACCTACGAAGGTCTTTGCTCCTAAATGACTCTGGGAGCATTTCTTTTTCGTACCCTTGGAATGGTTGCTCATTGCCCTTTACCTTTGTAAAGTTGGGGTCTACGCCACCTTCCTGCCACCTTCCCATTTCATCTCTGTGGCCTTCTTCAACACGGCGCAATGGGAATGTCTTTCTATGTGTCAATCTGAGCTTCATTCTTGTGTTAGCCACGTGAGCCTCCTGATTAGTTTAGACAACCCTGAACGTGGCATTTCTTATCAACTCTCCAGTCTCATCGAAAGGTTTGTCCTTGCCCTTTAAAGCTACTGTTCTAGGGGCATTATGTTGGTATTGTGATCCTCCCATGATCCAGAAGTCCATGCTGTCCTGATACCTATTTTTTAGGTAGGTTCCAGATAGGTTGTGGACTCCCGCCGGTGAAGACTCTACACCCCTTACGAAGCTGGACATACGCCCCTGCAACGCCCTCTCAAAGCCCGAACGATTGTGCTTAACCGATTGCAAGCTGTCTTTGAAGGCTGGCCTTGGAGGTATGCCGTAGCCCCCCGACGAAGACCTTGTTCCTTCCTCCAGAAGATTTGCAAGGGCTGCGTATGACATTCCCGCTGAGGAGTGTTGCCCCTCAAAATAACCCCATTTAACCTTACGAACTTCAAGACCCCTAAGACGACCTTTGAGAGATTTAACACCTTTCATATCTAAGTGTGAAGGCATCTCCTATCTCCCCTTGGTTGCCTCTGGGCAATAGACTCTTCCATCAAAGAATTTGGTATCTGTAAAGGCGGGATTATCTCTGGTAGCCTTTACATCAGATTGGTAAACACCACCAAATGACGGTGAAGCCAGCCCCTTGCTGTTCTTGATTTCATCCTCTATCTCTTTGATGGCAAGTTTCAGATGCTGTGCGGTTGTATTGGAAACCCCAAAAGCGCCTGCGCGTTCTCGTGAAGGGCTGATAAGAAGATGGTAAAGCTGCTTTTTAAGAAACGTCAGGACTACCTTATTAAGATTCTTTCGAGAAACGGGAGAATCATAATCATCCAAGAAGAACTGGATCTCTTCATCCTCTACTTCTGCAAAGTCTTCCTCTGTATCGTTGAGACGCCACCTTACATAATCAAGAGGCTTCGACAAGTCCGCTGCATAACTGAATGACATGATATCCCCCTTTTTAATCTTCAAACGCCTTTAAACCGCCTTTGGTAAGAGTGCCATCTTCACGAACCTGATTCCGTTTGATCTCTCGAACCTCTCCGTTATACTCTACTTTAAAAGACTCTTCTGTATCTTCAACGATTCTAACGCCATTTTCTTCTTCAGTTACAGTAACGGATGATTCGACAGTCTCCTTTTCAACAGTACCAGTACCTTCTTCACCCTTTTTATGTTTGAAGAATCCATTACGATACATCTTCTCAATAAAGTGTTTTGACAGGTTTTGCACATAAGGGATGGTATCTCCCGTGCTGTACTTTTTACCTTTGTATGTGACCTTCTTACCAAAGACTAGCTTTTTATCCTTGTCGGGTTTCATCAATCCCATGTTACTATCCTCCAATCAATATTGGGGCCATTAAAGACCCCAAAGTTTTCCTCTTAACCGCCGAGAACGTTCTTAAAGAAGCAACCGAGTACGGGAGCTACAACACGCATGTCATCAGCATATTTCATCTCAAGACGTACAGTGCCATCCAGCAGGGGATGATTCATCTTGATTACAGAACCACCAAGTGTCAGATAGTTGTTCGGGCCTACCCAGTTGAATCGTGCCATTGCAGTTGGGCTGTTCAAACCTGCGGTGTTTTCAACGTATGCGAGGAGCATGGTATTGTCACCAAGCATCGCGCTCTCGCCATCTGCACCTTGTACAACGGTATCAAATACGACGATACTTGAAACACCAAATACTGAAGCTAGGGTCTGCTCATTGGCTACAGCGGGGGAGTCACCACCACGGAAACGGATACGATCCAGAATCTCGGGATGTCGCAGAAGGGCGTTAAACACCCGACGGCCCATGTAGATAGTGTTCGGCATAAAGCCGCCAGAGGACAACTGTACAGACAGCATGGCGTCCTGAATGGTGCTTACCGGATCACTTGAAGCGTCATCAAACTGGACAAACTCATCGGCTGCTGCACCTGCATCGGTGCCTGTCTTATCAACACCCCAAACACCATCTTTCATAAAGGTGTTGTAGAAGCGGTTCTCACGCTCCAGCAGCATCTGAGTGGTCAGGTAGCTTGTGGTATCACGCTCAATGTTGATGGTGGTGCTTGCAGCGTTGTGCATGGTAATCGGATCAAGGTCAACGTGCAGGCCGTAAAGGCGCGCGTTGTATTGGCCTTCACCATATTCAAACTTACCTGCGCTGGTCTGTGTACCGGACGCATACGGACGTACACGTACTTCACGAAGCGCATCAGAACTAAAGGTACGATAGATGCCGGACTGGTTCTGTACGTTCACAGAAGGAAGCGTATTCGCCGCCTTAAACTGGCTGCTATCGCGCGCCATTGTGAAAGAGAAGTTAGTCAGGTACTGATCGGGACTACGAAGATTCGGGATAACTGCCATTATTCATGCTCCTAAATATTGTTGTTGTGAAACGCTTACGCTGTGCGGCTTGCTTGAAGGATAAGGTTGATCTTGGCTTCTTGACCTGCTGCAACACCCACATCTAGAACCTGTCCAAGAACGATCTGGCCTGAGTTTGCTTTAACTGCCTTGCCCTCAGCATCATTGGTAACGTAATCACCCACTGCCAGATCTGAACCAGCAAATACATATGTAACTGAACCTGTGCGAACGGGCGGTACATAACCTTCTGGGGTGTTATCACGAAGGACGCCAGTAACACCTTCATCAGCGGCGGTGGTCGCAACGCTAAACTGGCCATCACTACCAAGTTTAACAAACAGCCCATAGGCTTCTGCAAGATCGTTGGTAGATGCCCAGTCAGCGGTGCCGTAATCAAAGTATGAGTTAATATCAAACATTAAGTTTTTCCTCTTTTTGTAAATTGTTTAGATGCTGTGGACTTGCTCATAAGCTTTGACAAAAGCGTCTTGCTCATTCATTCCGGCGTCGCCTTCCATCAGTGTCTTCTGAATGGTGCTGACTTTCGACTCATCATCTGTCGGCTGGTCTTCTGTAGCGGACTTACCGATCTCTTCAAAACCGCTTTCCTTGTCCAGAGCACCTTTCAGGTCTTTCAGAAGCTGGTTAACGGTCTCGGCTTCTTCGGATTTCTCAATGAATGCCAATGCTTTTGCAATGGCTTCTTTGTCAGCGCCTTCGCCCAGATAACGTGAGAAGTCCTCTGCCTTGGCAAGCATCTCTTGCCCTTCACGGGCCTCTTCACGAGCCTTGAACACGTCAAGCTCTTTGGATACTTTGTCTACTCGCTCATTGGCAGCCTTCTCAACTGCATCAATACGCTTAGCGACAATGGCTTCGGCAGCCTTCTCAATCTGTTCCTGAAGATCGGTCTGATCTTGTGACATATTTCCTTCCCCTTTATTGGTTTCTTCTTTTTTGCCTTCGGTCTTTACAACACCCTCGCCTTGGCTTTCAACCGAAAGCACAGAGTCCTTGGTTAGATACTTAGCGTCAAACGACTTGAAAGTATCTACAAAATTTCCAACGGTTGCCTTGCCCATGTTATCTCGGACAATATCTCCCAAATCCTCTAGATAATATTCATCGTAAAGGTCTTCGGGGGAGTATCCCATCATACCCAAAATGGTTTCCATATCGTCTACATCAATATTTAAGTACCGCCCGAAGAACTCTCGCATGGAAATCTTTAGATTAACTTCGAGAGCCTTATGAATCTCCTCCTCAGAAGCTGTAAGAGACTTCATAACCAGAGCTTGCTGTAAATTGGCAGCCTGTGTAACTAGAGATAGGTGGGCGCCTTCAGATTCAAAATTGAACTTGGTGATTTTTCTTTTTGCTTTACTCATCAATCTTCTCCGTATTTGCTAGGCATCCAACGGAAAACCCTGTGAATTTTTCATCCTTGCACATCTTCCAGACTTCCTCATTGTTGATCTTGGCTGTTGCAACCCAATCACCTTTAAGAATCTGTCCTTCTCCAAGTGTCATATCTTCCTTGGCAATCCAGCTTTCAACAAAGCTAATATCTTCCACACCAACCAAGTGCTGGAGATTGGCCTTACGACAAAATTGGGAGAAGTCATGGCACGCTTTCTCTACGGTATCTTCGTCGTAAACGTCACCATGCGCATCTACCTCATTAGGGCGCAGGACAACCGCTGTAAACAGCTTCTTCTCTACATCAATAGATTTTGCAATCTTTACGTCTTTGTCATCATTGTCATCTTTCTCTGACGGGAAATACTTTTCAACAAGCTCCGAAACGGCTTTCTTAAAATCACTCATAGTTTCATAAAATCCTCTTGGCTAATGTGATGGTTGATCTGCAAGGGTGTATGGGAGGGGCTGCGGGAGGGTGTTTCAATCCATTTGGAAATGTTCCACCAATAGGTGCTCTGGTGTTATGCGATGATGTGCAAATATCCGTCGTGTCTTCATCAATAACACTCTTCCAAACTTTCTCATATTCGTTAAGGTTGATCTGTCCCGTGTTTATGAGATACCCGAAGGATTCATCCTTAGAGGCGCCCAGTACTCCTGTTGAAATCTTGGAAGTAATTAATTCCATCCTCCAGTCAACAAGCTTATTAATCCTCTTTTGAACCATCTTATCGGCGGCCTTCTTACCAACCCCATCCTCTCTAAGCGCCTTCTCCATGTTGACAATGGTTTTAAGGTGCTGTGGTGTTAAACCAAAATACCTTTTCATCCTCTTTGTCAGCTCTTCGTCAGACCATCCTTCGGCGTCTGAAATCTGTAAGAGGCGATCAACCATGACCCTGTTTGTGGTATTGATGTAAGAGATATTATCATCTAGAACACCTTTCACTTCGATTGGAAGGTTCGCCGTATTGTGGTTGTAATAAAGATCAGGAAGACCATAATCATTGCCAACCCTTTCCAACCCCATGTCGATAGCCTTCTTGGACATTCCCTCTAATTCGGGAATAGCCTCGTAGATCTTATACCGGAACCTAGCCTGAACATCTTGGTATTTGTAACCCTGTTCATAATCTTTCACAGCGTACAGGAAGGACAGTGCTAAGATGGCGATGACAGCAGTTTCAGTGTCATCTAGCAGCTCGTCCTCTTCAGGATACGGGTTAGTCTCTTTAGACATCTGAAAGCCCGTCTATCTCCGCCTGTGCCCTTGCCCGCTCCATTACAGAGCCATCACCCTCTGTCTGTGCGTGGGGAACACCAATAGCGTCTCTGAGGTAGTTTTCAATGCCATCATCAGGCTGAATGAACCCACTCTTTCCGGCCTTGTCTAGAAGGTCTGCGAGAGGCTGTATGTCAATCTTATCAAGACCCGCGTGTTTTAGACGGGGAGCCTTGCTAGCATCCCATCCGTTCATTTCCCACAGAAGCGGAATGGCCTTGTCATTAAACTGTTCAGTGATTACATCAAGATAGCTTGAGATGGCATGTGTAAACATATCAGCTTTGGTAGAAGCTAGAGAATAGCTACCAACAGATTGTCCACCAACAAGAAGAACGTCCGCCAACATGCTTTGTAGGATTCGACGATCATAACGTTCAATAACTGGCGAGATGTTTGCAGTATTAGCACCATCAGACTTTAGAAGGGATATATCGTAAACGTGTTCACCACTTCCATTCTCGCCGTTTCCTCGAATATCCGAGGGAAGCATCACATAGGATTGTTCGTTCTTCTTTAGGAGCTTCCCCATTGTTTCATAAGTGCGTCGTAAAGCTTTCTCATCATCATCTGCATCAGCGGAAAGAATCTCATGGGGGACACGGATAACGGGAATACCTGCTAGGTTTCTCTCGTAACCAATGCTCTCAAGCATCTCAAGATTCTTTCTAAAGTAGTAAGCCCTATAAGCCCCTCTAAGAATTGATTGTCCGTGAGGATTATCCTTGTAGGACGAAGTTCTGAATAGAATGAACCTGTCCGCTGGGATTTTAGCCTTTACTTGGTTCCAATAATCATGCTGTTCAACAGATTCAAGATCACCCTTCTTCGTGGTGTTAAACTTCTCAATAGTATCCTGAGAACGGATGGGAAACTTTGACCATCCTACCTTGCCATCATTAAACTTTGAACTTTCTCTATTACCGGGAGCATTTCTTCCTAGCCGTCTCTTATAAACAATCTCATGGACACTGAAACCGTATGACAGGAATGAAAGAATGTCCGTTAAGGTCTCTCCCCATGTCTTGCTGAGATCACCCAAGCATTGCTCTAGGAATAGCTTTTGTTCTTTTGTATCGTCAGGAGCTTCAACTCCCGAGTATTCCTCGACTGTCCATTCTGCGCTTCTAATAAACTGTTTGATAGCGAAAAGGGCACCACTAATAAGGGCGTCCGTTTCCATCTGTCTGTATACCTGCACCGAATTTGGGAATCGGAGATCACAAATAATTTCTTCATCAATGTGACCTCCTGTATTACGAAGCCCTGTTCCGCCTAACTCAGTGAGAGGTACAGAAGGTTTCTTAACCTGATTGTCATCTTCTGCCATTTAATTACCTCTTGGTTTATGGTACAGGGTGCTGTAAGCGTTGATAATATTGTAACAGTGAGATTACAACACCGCAACCACAATTATTGGTTCGTGTCAACCTCTGTGAATACTTTCAGAAGTTCCACATATTTTCACCAGCCATTGATTCTGCTGTTAGAGATATATTTGTAGGAACCGCCTGACCCTGATGAAGCTCTTTGTACGCATCTGAAACTGCGTCAACCTGATCGTCTTTCTTCCTACCATCCCCTACAAAGCCTTCAAGCTCCATCAGGAATGGATTGTTCCATTCAGCCTCAACCATCTTCACAAGTCCGTATTCAGCGCTTGAAGCGAATGGCAAGAATCTATCAATCTTGGACTTCTCTGTCTTTGCCTTCCTCACAACGAACCCTGAAAGATTCTTAGCGTGATCTTGAAAGGCGTGCTTGCCGTGACCTCCGGGGTCTTGTGGAACTACTTGGTGGGTTGATGTGCCATCCATGACAGCAGCACGCTTCATGGCCTTCTTAACTTCGCCAATAGAGTCTCTAAATCTAACCACATCCAAAATGTAGTAATATCCGTCGTCACCAAGGCCAACTTTAACGCCCGCTGTCCAGTCAGGATTCTTTTGATTCCCCTTGCCAACAGGTGTGCTCGCCAAGTCCCATCCTCGAACAACCCTTTTCATCTTTGGGAGAGAAGCCCGATCAACAGTGTCAATCCAAGTCTTCTTGAAATATACACCCGATGAAGCGTCGTAGTTCCAGTTACCACCAAGAAGCTCTGCACGCTCTTTAGCAGGGAGTGACATGAGCCTCTTCTTGTATTCCTT
>Ga0136566_1000274_pt1 | contig 20772 bp, 20 predicted proteins | sample AntDeeMetagenom2_FD_104786 | JGI IMG/M metagenome (GOLD analysis project Ga0136566, IMG submission 104786) | Saline lake microbial communities from Deep lake, Antarctica - Metagenome #2 | ecosystem: Environmental > Aquatic > Non-marine Saline and Alkaline > Saline | place: Antarctica: Deep lake... | reverse complement strand
CATGCGGTTTTTCCCCTATGCCGAGCCGTACGCGAACCAGCGTGAGGCGATGGACCGCATCTACAACACGCTCACCCGCGGGCAGGACGTGCTGTTCGAGGGTGCGTGTGGAACGGGGAAGACGCTGTCCGCGCTCGTGCCGGCCATGGAGTACGCGCGGGAGGCGGAGAAGACGGTCGTCATCACGACGAACGTGCACCAGCAGATGCGCCAGTTCGTCACGGAGGCGCGGGCGATCACGCGTGAGGAGGCGATTCGCGCGGTCGTGTTCAAGGGGAAGGGGTCGATGTGCCACATCGACGTGGGGTACGAGGAGTGCCAGGCGTTGCGGGATACGACGCGGGACCTCGTGGACAAGCGCGAGGACGTGGAGCAACTCGAGGAGCGCCAGGAGGAGCTATTGGAGGAGGTCCGGGCGGGAGAGGAGAGCGCGCAGGAGGCGCGGTCGGCGGTGATCAACGAGATCCAGTCGCTCCAGGGCGAGATCGACGACGTGGCGGACGCGAACGTCTGCGATCACTACCTGCAGAACCTGACTGCGAGCACGGATGGGTTCTACGAGTGGTTGTTCGACGACGTGCGGACGCCCGAGGAGATCTACGAGCAGGCGGGCGCGCAGGGGTTCTGTGGGTACGAGCTCCTGAAGGAGGGCATCGAGGGCGTGGATCTGGTGGTGGCGAACTACCATCACTTGCTGGATCCGATGATCCGCGAGCAGTTCTTCCGGTGGCTCGGCCGGGATCCGTCGGAAGTCATCACGGTGTTCGACGAGGCGCACAACGTGGAGGATGCGGCGCGCGATCACGCGACGCAGACGTTGACGGAGCAGAGTCTGGACGATGCGCTGGACGAGCTCGAGTCGAGCGACGATCCGCGCGCGGACCGTGCGGCGAACGTGCTGTCGGCGTTCCGGGCGGCGCTCGTGGAGACGTACGAGGACTCCCTGGGCTTCGGTGCGCGCGAGCGCATCGGTGAGGATTGGGAGGACGTCACGATCGCGAACGAGGACGGCCGCGACGACCTCACGCTCGCTTTCCTCCAGGGGTACACGGGCCAGGGGTACCAGCAGGACCTGGAGGCGGCGGTCCAGCTCGGCCAGGAGCTGGACGAGGAGTACGAGGAGGCGTACAAGCGTGGGGAGGCGACGACGCGCCAGGAGTGCCAGACGCTTTCGGCGGCGCGGTTCGTCGGGACGTGGATGCAGGAGTCGACCGAGCAGGGGAAGTATCCGGTGGCGGCGGTGCGTCGCGACCAGGGAACCGAGGACGTCTATGGGCGCGTGGAGCTGTATACGTGTATTCCGCAGGACGTGACGAGCGAGTTGTTCGCGGAGGTGCACGCGACGGTGTTGATGAGTGCGACCCTGCAGCCGTTCGGGGTGGCGGGTGACGTGCTGGGGCTCCAGAATCCGGTGGAGATGGAGTACGGGCTGGCGTTCCCGGAGGAGCGTCGGCGGACGTTCGCGGTGGGGACGCCGGCGTTGTTCGCGAGCGAGCGCGACGACGCGGGCGTGCAGTCGACGTACGGCGACGCGCTCGCTGATGCGGTTCGGTTCACGCCGGGGAACACGCTGGCGTTCTTCCCGAATTACGCGGAGGCGGAGCGGTATGCGACGCGACTCCGCGAGCACCCCGACGTCGATTCGACGGTGTACCTGGACGAGGCGGGCGTGAGTGCGGAGGATGCACGGCGGGCGTTCACGAGCGACGACGATGCGGTCCTCTTGACGTCGCTGTGGGGGACGCTCGCTGAGGGCGTGAGTTTCGACGGGGACGATGCGCGGACGGTGGCGGTCGTGGGCGTTCCGTATCCGCATCTGGACGACCGCGCGGAGGCGGTTCAGCGCGCGTACGGGGAGGCGTTCGGGTCTCGGGATCCGGAGCAGGACGGCTGGCGGTACGCGGTCGAGATTCCGACGATCCGGAAGACGCGGCAGGCGCTCGGGCGCGTCCTGCGGTCGCCGGAGGACTTCGGCGTGCGCGTCCTCCTGGACGAGCGCTATACCGCCGGGAGCGAGCACGACATGGGGAAGTACAGCGTCCACGATACGTTCCCGCCCCACGAGCGCGACGAGATGGTGGACATCGGCCCCCAGAAGCTCAAGTTCGCGATGCTGAACTTCTACCAAGATATGGACGCGTACGGCCCGGACGGGCCGCCCGCACCTTGAGGAGGCGGTCGGCCGTCAGTCGGTGGTGTGTTGGGTCGGCGCCGTATCGTGTTCGGGGGTGTGGACGTCGACGTCGGTTATCTCGAAGCGGGCGCCGCCGTCTGTGCTCTCGGTCGCGGTGACCGTCCAGCCGTGGACGTCGGCGATCTCGTTCACGATGGCGAGCCCGAAGCCGGTGCCGTCTTTCTGGGTGCTGTAGCCGGCGTCGAAGACGGTGTCGCGTTCGTCTTCGGGGATGCCTGGACCGTCGTCAGCGACGTAGAACCCGGTTCCGTCGGGGAGTGCACCGACGGTGATGGCGTTCGCTCCGTGCTCCGAACTGTTCCGGAACAGGTTCTCGAAGAGGCGTTTGAGTCGGTCCGGGTCGGCGCTGAACGTGAGGCCGTCGTCGACGGTGAGCGTGGCGTCGGCGGTGTCGACGAACCGCCACGCGTCGGTGGCGAGCGCCGAGAGGTGGACGGCTTCGGTGTCGTCGAGGGGGTTGCCGGTGCGGGCGAGTGTGAGTATCTCGTCGATGAGCGCGTTCATCCGGTCGAGTGCGGTCCGGATGCTGTCGAGGCCGTCGTCGACGTCGGCGTCGGTGTCGTCGAGGCGCGCGCGGACGAGTTCGAGTTCGCCCTGGGCGATGCCGAGTGGATTCCGGAGGTCGTGGCTGACGACGTTGGCGAACGCGTCGAGGCGGGCGTTCTGGCGTTCGAGTTCGCGCCGGTAGCGTTCGCGCTCGGTGACGTCGACGAGGGCGACCGCTTGTCCGAGTCCGCCGGCTCCGGTCCCGTAGGGCGTGGCGGTGACGTGGTAGTAGCGGGTGTCCTCGTCGGTCTCGATGGCGAGGACGTCGTCGTCGGCGTCGGCGTCGATACGGGCGGCGACGTCGGGGAGGACGTCGTCGAGCGGGTCGCCGCGTGCGGTGGCGAGAGCGGGGAACTGCGCGGTGGCGGCGCGGTTCGCGTCGCGGACGCGGCCGTCGCGGTCGAGCGAGATGGTTGGAGTGTCGCGTTCGGCGGCGAACCTGACGGCTTCGAACCGGTCGAGGTGGACGTACGCGACGCCGACGGCGAAGACGGCGACGCCGAGCGGTTCGTACCCGACGTCGACGAGCGTGGGCGTCGCGTACGCGACGAGGTCGAGGACGACGGGGAGTGCGGTGGCGGCGAGGAGCGCGGCGAGCGGGCGGGTGTCGAGGTCGACTTCGGTGAAGCTGTCGAGGAGCATGAAGTAGCCGACGAACGCGAGCGCGTAGGAGAGCCCCATCGCGATCCAGTGAAGTGAGCCGTTGGCGATGGCGGCGTGCTGGAACGGCGTTGCGACGGTCGTCGCGGTGAAGTACGCGCCGTGGATCGGGTTCGCGAGTTTCAGGGCGACGACGGCGACGAAGACGACGGCGGCGGCGCGCCGGTACGTGGGACTGCGGTGGTACGTGCGGCCGGTGTACGCCGAGCAGAAGTACAGCCAGGCGCCGACGGTCGCGAACCCGAGGACGAGGCCGATGGTGTACGCGGCGAGTTTGAGCGCGAGCGTGGGGAGGACGAGGAAGGCGACGTTCGCGGCCGCCCAGGCGCCGCTGGCGAGGAGGAGCGCCCGGAGGCCGCGGCGCGTGTCGGCGTCGTCGACGTCGCGGAGTCGACGACTGCTCGCGAGGCACGCGACGGCCGCGCCGGCGAAGGCAACGACGTGGAGTGCGAAGAGTGGGGACGAGAGCACGGTGGGGGTCGGGGTACGGAACGGGTCGTATTCACTCTGTCGCGGAATCTCGGGGTTCGGGTGGACGCCGCCCAGGGTCCGGAATCGCGAGGGGGACCTGTTCGGCCGTGGACGGTGCTGGCGGTTTCGATACATCTTTGTTCACGGTGTAGATATCGTGAAACGATGGGTTCGACGCGACGTCGCCTGTTGCGCGCGCTCGGCGTGGCCGCCGCCGGCGGCCTCGCTGGGTGCGCCGAGAGTGGTACTGTGACGACCGAACGAACGCTGACGACGACGGGATCCGCGACGACCGCGACGGAGACGGCGACCGCGACCGAAACGGCGAGCGCGACCGAAACGGCGAGCGCGACGGAGACGGAGTCCGCGACGGAGACCGCAGGCGGGGATGGATCGGGCCTCCTCGGCGAGCCGGACGAGGAGACGGAGTTGGCGACCGTGTACCGGAACGTGCCGTTCCGCGAGACGGAGGATGGGACGCTCGCGCTGGATTACTACGCGCCGACGGACGTCGAGGGGCCGGTACCGCTCGTGGTGCACGTCCACGGTGGGGCGTGGGCGTTCGGGTCGAAGGGCGGCGGGCGGTTCGCTCGCGTCCCGCTCTCGGAGGGGGCGGCGTTCGCGTCGGTGCAGTACCGGTTGAGTGGGACGGCGTCGTACCCGCATCCGGTGCGGGACGTCACCGCGTCGATCGCGTGGTGTCGCGAGCACGCCGACGAACTCGGCGTCGATCCCGAACGAGTGGGGTTGACCGGCGAGTCGGCGGGTGGCCACCTGACGTCGCTGGTCGCGGCGGCACCGCGCTTCGAGACGTTCCGGCCCGACGGCGTCGGTGCGGACGCGGTTCGTGCGTCGTGCCTGGTGTCGGTGAGTGGCGTGTACGACTTCACGGTCGACGATTCGGGTGGCGGCGGCAGTCGACTCGTCCGACAGTTCCTGGGTTGCGAGACGGAGGCCTGTGAGCCCCAGCGGACGAACGCGTCGCCCGTGACGCACGTCGACGGCGACGACCCGCCGGCGCTCCTCTATCACGGTACCGCGGATTCGGTGGTGGCGTACTCGCAGGCGGAGACGTACGTGGAGACGGCACGGGAGGCGGGGATGGACGTGACGCTCGTCACGGGCGACGGCGGTTCGCACGTCGACCCCTACGCGGGCGAGTGGGGCGACCGGTACGAGAAGCGACAGCGGTCGTTCCTCCAGGCCCACCTCTTCTGACGGCGTTCGATGCGGTTCTCGGGACGGTCGGTGCTGGCGGCGCTCAGGCGGGAAGTCGGATCGGTCGGTGCTGGCGGCGCTCAGGCGGGAAGTCGGATCTCGCCGGCCGGTTCTTCGCGGTGTGCGTCGTAGAATTCGAGGCGACTCGCGGTCCAGCGAATCGGGTCGATGTCGACGCTGGCGGCGGCTTCGGCGTCGGCGAGGCGGCCGTCGCGGGCGAGCGTGACGTGTGGCGTGTAGTCGTCGCCGCCGAGACCGGGCATGGCGCCGAGTGCGTCGACGAGGCGGTCGTGCGCGTCCCGGAGCCCCGGGGATTCGACGGTGAGGTAGACGACGGGGCTGGTGCCGGAGGTGGGGTTCTCGAAGTGGTCGACGCCGGTGACTTCGAGCGCGAACGGCGGGAGGCCGCCGAGTGCGTCGCGGACCTGTCGCTGGACGCGGTGGCGTTCGCTGGGCGTGCTCGCGTCCAGTCGCTTGCAGAGGAGGGTGTGGTCGCTGGGCTGGTGGGCGAACGCGGCGAGGTGCGGGTGGAGGTCGTTCGCGAGTCGGCGAACGCGCCCCGGGACGGGAACGTTCAGGCTGTACACGTTCCGAGGGTGGGGCGCGAGCGGCCTAACGCCTTCGGACGGCGCCGTCGCTCCTGGTCGGCGGCTTCAGATGCGGTCGAGCAACCAGAGGATGATGAGGATGACGACGACGAGGCCGAGGATCGGCTGGAGCGGCCCGAGGAGCGCACCGATGGTGCTGAACACCAGGCCAAGTATCTCGAGTACGACCCAGACGAGGACGAGCAGGAGGATGATTTTGAGCAGGTCCTCGACGTCGATTCCGGCGCGTGTTCCGAGCATGACGTCGCCTGCGCGGTGGAGTGATATAAAAGCCCGGCAAAATCGTGCTAGTTCTCCCCGTGGTATCGTGCCCGGTGGCGTTCAACACTTGCCTCGCCGCCAAGCTTTAGTAGTGTGTATCCTGTATGGGTTGGTACGATGGTTCAGCACCGTCCGTCCACGTTCGCGCTCTCCGCGAGCGGTGCTGCCGTGTCCCTTCGAACGCCGCGACCGGCCCGTTAGGGCCACTTACACTACTTCCTCGACTCGCGGCGCACGACACTTCGACCACACTGACGGCGGGAGTTCCGCCGTCGCACACGACGGACACGGAATGACACACGACGACACCACGGACACGACGGCTATCGGCGCACAGTACGCGGAAGAACACCTCGACACGACCCACGTCGAGACGGTCGAGGGCGGCACGGTCGCGCTCGCGTTCTCGGGCGGCCTCGACACCACGGTCTGCGTCCCGCTCCTGGAGGACCTCTATGGCTACGACGAGGTCGTCGGCGTCACGGTCGACGTCGGCCAGCCCAGTGCGGAGTTCGACGAGGCGGCGGAGACGGCGGCGGCGCTCGACCTCGAGCACTACGTCGTCGACGCGACCGAGGAGTTCGCGGACCTCTGCTTCGAGTCCGTCACCGCGAACGCGACCTACCAGGGGTATCCGCTCGGGACGGCGCTCGCTCGCCCGGTCATCGCGAAGGCGATCGCGGGCGTCGCACACGACGTCGGTGCGGACGCCATCGCGCACGGCTGCACGGGGAAGGGCAACGACCAGTTGCGCTTCGAGGCGGTGTGGCGCGACACGGACCTGGCGGTCGTCGCGCCCGTTCGCGAACTCGGGCTGACGCGCGAGTTCGAGCAGGCGTACGCGGCGGAACTCGACCTGCCCGTCGAGGGCGGGAACGAGGGCGACTGGAGCATCGACACGAACCTCTGGAGTCGCTCGGTCGAAGGCAAGGACTTAGAGGACCCGGCGTTCGTGCCGAGCGAGGAGATATACGACTGGACTGACGAGCCCGGGACGGTGACGGACCCCACTCTCGTCCAGATCGGTTTCGCGAACGGTCTGCCGACGGGCGTGAACGTCCTCGAAGGCCCGGAGTCGGTACAGGAGACGGCCGCGGCCGCGGTGACGGACGCGAGTGACGCGTCCGAGGCGACGCTCGCGGTCGGGTCGGGCGACCCCGTGGCGGTCATCGAGTACCTGAACGCACTCGCTGGCGCGTACGGCGTCGGCCGCACGGACATGATGGAGGACCGCATGCTCGGCCTGAAGGTCCGCGAGAACTACGAGCACCCGGCGGCGTCGGTGCTTCACGCGGCCCACGAGTCCCTCGAGGGGCTCGTGTTGACGAAGGACGAGCGCGACTTCAAGGCGACCGTCGACGAGGAATGGGGGCAGAAGGCCTACCAGGGCCTCGTCGATTCGCCGTTGACCGCCGCGCTCGACGGGTTCCTCGACGTCGTGAGCGAGAAGACGGAGGGGACGGTGACGGTGAAGCTCGCCGCGGGGCAGGCGCGCGCGGTCGGTCGCGACAGCGAGTACGCGGTGTACTCGGAGTCGGCGGCGTCGTTCGACACGTCGACCGTCGACGGCATCGAGCAGGCCGACGCGACGGGCGTCGCGAAGTACCACGGCTTCCAGGACCGCCTCGCGAACTCGACGACGACGGAGACCGTCGAGGGCGAGGAGTCCGACGAGACCACGATCACGGCCGACGACTGATGACCGAATTCCGCGACAACCGCACGGCAGGGAGCGAGTCCGGTGGGAGCGGTGGGCGCGTCGACGCCGACGACGGCGCTGAGACGTCCGCCGATGGCGGCACTGCGGTCCGGGGCGACCGCTTCAGCGGCGGCCCCGCTCGCGGGTTCATGTCCTCGCTCGCCGGCGACGAACGCATCTTCGAGGCGGACCTGGCGGTCGACCGCGCGCACGCGGTGATGCTCGCGGAGCAGGGCGTGCTGGCCGACGACGAGGTCGCACAGGTACTGCAGGCGCTGAACGTCGTGGAGGTCGAGGAGCACCAGGGGTTGCCCGACGGCGAGGACGTCCACGAGGCGATCGAGTCGAAGGTGATCGCGATCGCTGGCGACGTCGGCGGGAAGATGCATACGGCGCGGTCGCGGAACGACGAGGTCGCGACGTGCATCCGCTATCGGTTGCGCGAGGACGTCCTCGACGCACTGGATGCGGTGAACGATGCGCGTGCGGCGCTCCTGTCGGTCGTGGACGCGCACGCGGAGACGCTGATGCCGGGGTTCACGCACCTGCAGTCGGCGCAGCCGACGACGGTCGGGCACTGGGCGCTCTCCTACGTCAGTGCGCTCGAACGTGACGCCGAGCGCTTGCTCGACGCGTACGGGCGCGTGAACCGCTCGCCCCTGGGTGCGGCGGCGTTCGCGGGGACGCCGTTCGACGTGGACCGCGAGCGCACCGCGGAGTTGCTCGGGTTCGAGGGGTTGGTGACGAACGCGACGGACGCGGTCGCGGCTCGCGATCACCTCGTGGAGGTCGCAGGCGCGCTCGCGAACGTCGCGACGCACCTCTCCGGGCTCGCGGAGGACCTCGTGATCTTCGCGAACCGCGGGTTCGTGGAGCTGGACGACGCGTACGCGTCGACGTCCTCGATCATGCCCCAGAAGAAGAACCCGGACACGCTCGAGCTCGTTCGCGCGACCGCGGGGGACGCGGCCGCGGGCCTGAACGGGCTGGTGACGACGCTGAAGGGGTTGCCGCGTGCGTACAATCGCGACCTGCAGAGTGCGACGCCCCACGTCTGGTCGACGGTGGATGCGGTGACGGAGGCGACGACGGTGGCGGCGGGCGCGGTCGCGACCGCGACGTGGCCCGAGGACGCGCTGGCCGCTGCGGCCGGCGACGGGTTCTCGACGGCGACGGCGGTCGCGGACGTGCTCGCGATGGCGGACGTTCCCTTCCGGTCGGCGCACGAGGTCGTCGCGACGGCGAGCGAGCAGGCCGCGGGCGATGCGCCCACGGTCGGGGAGATCGGGGCGGTCGTAGAGGACTTGCTGGGCGAGCCCCTGGAGTCGTTCGTGGCTCGCGAGACGGTCGCGGACGCGCTGGACCCGGAAGCGAACGTCGCGATGCGGGATTCGGTCGGCGGCCCCGCGCCCGACGCGGTCGTCGCGGCGCAGTCGGCGGCCGCTGACGCACTCGATGCCGACCAGGAGGCGGTCGAGGCCAAGCGTGAGGCGCTCGCGATGGCGCACAAGTCGCTCCAGGCGGAGGTGTCGACGTATGTCTGAGGTGGCGATCCCCCTGGGACTCGAGGGAGGCGTGCGAGGCCGACTGCCACCAGCCCCACCACGGGGCAGTTATTCAAAGTAATCTGATATTCGGTTCAGATTCGATGGCGAATTTCGCATTTTCAATGCGCTTAGAGCACACTATACATCATTTAAGATATTTGGTAGGTTCGGAAGGTTTATGTTCATCGCCACGGGAGAGAGAGGTACGATGACGACATGCACCGAGTGCGGGGCCGACGTGACCCTGCACGACGACGTCGAAGCCGGAGAGATAGTCGATTGCACCACCTGTGGCGCCGAACTGGAAGTCCTGGACGTCTCCCCGCCGGTCCTCGAGAAGGCCCCCGAGCTGGAAGAGGACTGGGGGGAGTGAACGTGCACAGTACGGACACCACCCACACGGACGCGAGCGCAACCACGGACACCACACTCACGACCCAGACTGCAACGATGACGGAACTGACCACGACCGAATCGGGGTGGGCGCTGTGAACGTCGGCGTCCTCTACTCGCGCATCCGCCAGGACGAGAAGCTCCTGCTCGGCGAACTCCGCGAGCGCGGCCACGACGTCACGAAGATCGACGTCCGCAAGCAGCGCTTCGACCTGACGGACGCCCCCGAGGACTTCGAGGGCGTCGACGTCGTCGTCGACCGCTGTCTCGCGACGTCCCGGAGCCTCTACGCGACGAAGTTCTGCGAACAGTACGGGATTCCCGTCGTGAACAGCGCGGACACCGCGTCGACGTGCGCGGACAAGGTCGAGAACTCGCTCGCGCTCGCGGCCGCGGGCGTCCCCACGCCCACCACCGAGGTGGCGTTCACGACCGACGCCGCCATGGAGATCGTCGAGGAGTTCGGCTATCCCTGCGTCCTCAAACCCGTCATGGGGTCGTGGGGACGGCTGATGGCGAAGATCGACTCGAAGAGCGCCGCCGAGGCCATCCTCGAGCACAAGGCGACCCTGGGGCACTACGAGCACAAGGTGTTCTACATCCAGGAGTTCGTCGAGAAACCCGGTCGCGACATCCGCGTGCTGGCGGTCGACGGCGAACCCATCGCGGCGATGGCGCGCTCGGGCGACCACTGGCTGACGAACGCCGCGAAGGGCGCGGACACCGAAGCGTTCGAGCTCGACGACGAAGCCCTGGAGCTCGTCGAGGCGGCGAGCGACGCGGTCGGCGGCGGCCTGCTGGGCGTGGACCTCATGGAGACGGGCGATAGCTACACCGTCCACGAGGTCAACCACACCGTCGAGTTCAAGGCGCTGAACGAGGCCGTCGACGTGGACGTGCCCGCGGCGGTCGTCGACTGGCTGGAGACGAAGGTCGCCGAGGAGAACGACGCGGAGACGACGGCCGAGGTGACCGCCTGATGGCGGCGACTCCCACCGGGTCCGCGGACGTGGACGCCGAATCGGTGTCGGCGAGCATCGTGGGCGCGAGCGGGTTCGCGGGCGGTGAACTCCTGCGGATCCTCGCGGGTCACCCCGAGTTCGAACTCGGCGAGGTCACGTCTCGCGAGTACGCCGGCAAGTCAGTCGGGAGCGTCCACCCGCCCCTGCGTGGAACGGACCTCCGGTTCAGCGAACCCGGCGACCTCGAGAGCGTCGACGTCCTGTTCACGGCGACGCCTCACGGCGTCACGATGGAGCACATCGAGGAGTACCAGGCGACCGCGGACCTCGTCGTCGACCTCTCCGCGGACTTCCGCCTCGACACCGAGGCACAGTACGAGGAGTGGTACGACGGGCACAGTTGCCCGGAGAAGCTCGACGTCGCGGAGTACGCGCTCCCCGAGATCAACCGCGAGAACCTCGCCGGCGCGGACGTCATCGCCTCCGGTGGCTGTAACGCCACCGCGACCATCCTCGGCCTCTACCCCCTCGCGGAAGCCGGCGTCCTCGACGGCGCGGACGTCGTCGTGGACGTCAAGGTCGGCTCCTCGGAGGGCGGCGCCGGCGGCGGCAAAGCTTCGAGCCACGCGGAGCGCTCGGGCGTCGTCCGCCCGTACGCCCCCACGGGGCACCGCCACGAGGCCGAGATCGAGCAGATACTGGGTCAGTCGGTTTCGTTCACGTGCCACGCCGTGGACATGGTCCGCGGTGCGAGCGCGACCTGTCACGTGTTCCCCGCGAACGGAGTGAGCGGGGGCTCGGGAGGCTCGCGGAGCGAGTCTCCCGGTGTCCCCGACGAGCGCGTCACGAACGGCGACCTCTGGAGCGCCTACCGCGGGGAGTACGACGACGAACCGTTCGTCCGCATGCAAGCCGGTGGGTCGGGGACGTACCGCTACCCCGAGCCGAAGGCGGTCGCGGGCACGAACCACGCCGAGGTCGGGTTCGAGCTGGACGCGAGCAACGAGCGCGTCGTCGTGTTCTCGGCCATCGACAACGTCACGAAGGGCTCGGCGGGGCAGGCGGTGCACGCGGCGAACGTCGCCCTGGGCTTCGAGGAGACCGCCGGCCTGGAGTTCACGGGCCTGCATCCCGTGGGGAGTCCCTGAGATGAGGGCGAACACATGACGACCGTCGTCAAGATCGGTGGTGCACGTGCGGTGAACCCCGAGGGCGCGCTCGCTGACGTCGCGGCGCTCGTCGACGGTGGCGAGGACGTCGTGGTCGTCCACGGCGGCTCCACCGCGGTCGACGAGACGCTCGACGAACTCGGCGAGGAGTCCGAGTACGTCGAGACGCCCGGCGGCGTCGTCGGGCGGTTCACGGACGAACGCACGATGGAGGTCTTCGAGATGGTGTTACCTGGAAAGCTCAACACGGACCTCACCGCGGGATTGCGGAACGAGGGCGTGGACGCACTCGGCCTCTCCGGGGTCGACGGCGGCCTGCTGACGGGCCCGCGGAAGTCCGCGGTGCGCGTACTCGAAGACGGGAGGAAGAAGATCAGGCGCGGCGACCACTCCGGGAAGATCGAGAGCGTCGACGCCGAGTTGCTGGACGTGCTGTTCGACGCTGGCCGCACGCCCGTCGTGACGGTCCCGATGCTCGGCGTCGACGGGGCGACGAGCATCGCGGACGCGGTCGCGAACGACGACGCGGCACTCGTGCCCGTGAACGCGGACGCGGACCGTGCGGCCGCGGCGGTCGCGGGTGCACTCGGCGCGGACCTCGTCGTCCTCACGGACGTCTCGGGCGTCTACGCGGACCCCGAGGACGAGAGCACGCGCATCGAGTCGGTCGCGACGGCCGACGAGTGGGGCGACCTCGAATCCGCTGCAGAGGGGTTCATGACGAAGAAGGTCATGGCCGCCCGGGAGGCGCTCGAGGGCGGTGCGGCGAGCGTCGCGGTCGCGAGCGCGAACGCGGCCGCCCCCGTGACGAGCGCGCTCGACGGCGACGCGACGACGATACTGCCGTCGGCGCTCGAATCGGATCCGGGCGACGAGGGCGATGACGTCGACGACGACGTGGACGCCGAGGACGCGGAGGTGTCCGCGCGATGAGCGGGTTCGTGTTCAACGAGAAGCCCATCAGTCTCGAACGTGGCGATGACGTCCACCTGTACGACGACTCCGGGTCCGAATACCTCGACTTCGGCGCGAGTTACGCGTGCACGCCCGCCGGCCACTGTCATCCCGAGGTCGTGGACGCGGTCAAGTCCCAGGCCGGCGAGTTGCTGTACGCGCAAGCGTCGTACGGGAACGCGACCCGGGACGCCCTCTACGAACGCCTCGCGGCGTTCGCGCCCGACGGACTGGAGAACGTCTGGCTCTGTAACTCGGGGACGGAAGCGAACGAGGCGGCGCTGAAGTTCGCGCGCTCGGCGACGGGCCGCGAGAAGGTCGTCGCGACGAAGCGCGCGTTCCACGGGCGCACGATGGGTGCGCTCGCGGCGACGTGGAAGCCCAAGTACCGCAAGCCCTACGAGCCCGTGATGCCGGGCGTGGAGTTCGTCGCGTACGGCGACGCGGACGCGCTCGCGGCGGCGGTCGACGAGGAGACGGCGGCGGTCATCCTCGAACCCGTCCAGGGCGAGGGCGGCGTCCATCCGGCGCCCGAGGGCTACCTGCAGGCCGCCCAGGACGCGACGGACGACGCCGGCGCGGCACTGATACTGGACGAGATCCAGACCGGTGTCGGCCGCACCGGCACACACTGGGCGTGCGAGGCCCGCGACGTCACGCCCGACATCCTGACGACCGCGAAGGGGCTCGCGAGCGGGCTCCCCCTGGGTGCGACGATATGTGCGGACTGGATCGCGGACGGCGCGGCGAGCCACGGCTCGACGTTCTCCGGGAACCCCCTGGTCGCCGCGGCGGCGACCGCGACGCTCGACGTCGTCGAACGCGACGCACTCGCCGAGAACGCCGGGACCGTCGGCGACTACCTCCAGGACGAACTCGCGGAGTTACCCGTGCGCGAGGTCCGCGGCGAGGGCCTCATGGTCGGCGTCGAGGTGAAACGCGGCGCGAACCGCCTGCTGAAGGGGCTCGCCATCGAGCACGGCGTCCTCGCCCTGCCCGCGGGCCGGTCGGTCGTCCGCTTGCTCCCGCCACTGACCGCGACGACCGAGCACGCCGACGCCGTCGTCGACGCACTCGACGCCGTCTTCGCGGAGGTGAACGCGTGATGGCGAACGCGGACGTGAACGACCGCGAGACGACTGCAAACGCAACCGCGGACGCCGACCGCGAGACTGCCACGGACGCGGCGGGCGTCCCGACCGCCGAGGTCTCGACGCGCGACGCCCGCGAACTGCTCGCGGACCTCGTCGCCACGCCGTCGCCGACCGGCGACGAACGCGCGGCCGCCGAGCGCCTCGCCGCGTTCTTCGAGGCGCACGACCGCGAGGTCTGGGTCGACGACGTCGGGAACGTCCGCGCGCCCGCTGACGATTCGATCATGCTCACGAGCCACGTCGACACCGTCCCCGGCGACGTCCCCGTCTGCCTCACGGACGACGTGGGGACGCTCACTGACGCCGAAGCCATCGCGAACGACGGCGGAGCGACCGGAGAGGACGCTGTGAACGCGAACGCACCCGTTCCCACGGACGGCACCGCGCTCGACGACGGCGACGCGGTCCTCTGGGGGCGCGGGAGCGTCGACGCGACGGGGCCGCTCGCGGCGATGGCGGTCGCGGCCGTCGAGACCGGCGTCTCGTTTGTCGGCGTCGTCGGCGAGGAGACCGACTCTCGTGGCGCACACCACCTCGTCGACGACCGCGACGCACCCGACGTCGTCGTGAACGGCGAACCCTCCGGGTGGGACGCACTCACGCTCGGCTACCGGGGGTTCGTCGCCGCGACCTACGAGGTCGCAACCGAGGCCGCGCACTCCTCGCTCCCGGACCTGAACGCCGTCGAGCACGCGACCGCGTGGGTCGAGGACGTCAAGGACGCCTTCGAGAGTCCCCTCGGACCCGGCGCGAATGGACCGGAGGCGTCGGTGTTCGAGTCAGTGACGGTGAAGCCCGTGATGATCGACGCCGGGCACGCGCCCGACGGGAATGCGGTCACCGCGGAAGTCGACTGCCAGTTCCGCATCCCGCCCGGCGTCGACGCGGACGACATCGCGGCGACGGTCGACGCAGTCACTCGCCGCGGCGTCGTCGAGTGGGGCGACGCGATCCCGCCGCACATCGCGAGCCCCCGGACGGAACTCGGGCGGGCGTTCCGCACGTCGATCAGGCGAGAGGGGGGTTCTCCCAGCCTCCTCCGCAAGACCGGTACCGCCGACGCGAACCTGTTCGACGCCGCGTGGGATTGCCCCGTGGCCACGTACGGCCCGGGCGATTCCTCGCTCGACCACGCCCCGGACGAACACCTCGCCCTCGCCGAGTTCGACCGCGCGATCGCGGTCCTGGAATCGGTTGCGAGCGAGCAGGCCGGGGACGACTGACAGCGACATCCACTCACAGACACCATGAGTACACCGACGCACGACGCGACGTACGCACCGACCGCACAGCCACCCGAGCACGTCCTCGACGTCGACGACTTGAGCGTGGAGACGTTCCACGCCGTCCTCGACGACGCGAGCGAGTACGAGCACGCGCTCGCGACCGGGCAGCGCCACCGCGACCTCCCCGAGCGAACGCTCGGGATGCTGTTCGAGAAACCCTCGACGCGGACGCGGATGAGCTTCGAGACGGGGATGACCCAGCTCGGCGGGCACGCGGTCTTCCTCGGCCCGGACGCCACCCACCTCGGGCACGGCGAACCGTTGAAGGACACGGCGCGAGCGCTCTCGCAGTACGCGGACGCCCTCGCGATCCGCACGTTCGACCACGAGGCCCTGGAGACGATCGCGGCGTACGCGTCGGTCCCGGTCGTGAACGCGCTCACGGACGACGCCCACCCCTGTCAGGCGCTCGCGGACCTGCTGACCATCAAACAGACGTTCGGTGGGTTCGAGGACGTCTCCGCCGCGTGGGTCGGCGACGGGAACAACGTCGCCGCGTCGTTCGTCGTCGCGTGCGCGATGGCGGGCGTCGACTGCCACGTAGCCACCCCAGAGGGCTGCGGCCTCGACCAGTCGGTGCTCGACCGCGCCGCCACCGTCGGGACCGCGCCAACGGTCGCGGACAGTTTCGAAGCGGCAGTCACTGGCGTCGACGTCGTCGAGACCGACGTCTGGGTGAGCATGGGCGAGGACGACGACAAACGCGACGCCTTCGAGGGATTCACCGTCACCACGGACGTCCTCGAGTCCGTGGACGCGAAGTTCATGCACTGCCTGCCCGCCAACCGCGGCGAGGAGGTCACCGACGACGCCATCGAGAGCGAGCGCTCGCTCGTCTGGCAGCAGGCCCAGAACCGCCTGCACGTCCAGAAAGCCCTGCTCGCGACCCTACTCTCCTGACACTGCTCGCGACCCTACTCTCCTGAGCGCAGTTCGGTCCACGACGTCGCGGGCCGCCTCACCGCGAGAGCACGGCGACGGTGCCGGCCCCGAGGAGGACGCCCCAGACGAGGTGACCGACGAGCGGCATCGGAGCGAGGTTCGGGAACGGGATCTGCGCGCCGAACGTGGTGCTGTTCAGCCAGAGCGGCCAGACGACGACGACGTTGACGAGCCAGAGCCCGGCCGCGAAGACTGCGCCGAGGGTGACACCGTGGGGGAGGCTGGTGGTTGCGCGCCGGAACGTGTCGGTGTCGGCGAGCAGCCCGAAGAACGCGCCGAACAGCGCGGAGTGGAAGCCGTGCGCGATCCACCCGATGGTGAGCGACGGGTCGCCGAGCGTGTACATCGCGCCGATGGCGGTCATCCGACCGAGCACGAACTGGAGCATGACGCCGAAGACGAGGCCGGCGACGACGCCGACCGCGGCGGTGCGGCCGACGACCGTACTCGGACTGTGCCTGGTGACCGATTCGTCAGCGTTGGTGAACGTCGACATACCTGACTGTTAGCGTACTGAACAAAAACGTTGGGTCGGCGGTGCGCGCGCCGCGCACTGGACCGAAAGCCTGGGGGTCGACCGTCGGTCGCGACCGACCCTGGACCGAAGGCCTTTGTCCTCGTTCCAGCGTAGTAGACGTATGAGTACGGACGACCCGCTGAGCGTTGGGTTCCTCGGGTATCGCTTCATGGGGAAGGCGCACGCGAACGCGCTCGCTCGCCTCTCGATGTTCTTCCCGGACGTACCGGCGGTAGAACGCGAAGTCCTCGTCGGAACCGACGAGGACGCGCTCGCCGAGGCGACCGACCGCCTCGGGTTCTCGCGGTACGCGACGGACTGGGGGGCGGTCGTCGACGACGTGGACGTCTTCTACAACCTCGGTCCGAACTTCCTCCACGTCGAACCGTCCGTCGCCGCTCTCGAGGCGGGAACGCACGTGCTCTGCGAGAAGCCGCTCGCGCCGACCCTGGCGGGCGCCGAGCGGATGCGCGACACCGCTCGCGAGAGCGACGCCGTCGCGGCGTGCGCGTTCAACTACCGGTTCGTGCCCGCCATCCAGTACGCACGACGCCTGATCGCGGACGGAGCGCTCGGCGAGATCCGGCAGGTCCGCGGGTCGTACCTCCAGGACTGGCTCGTCGACTCCGACGCACCCTGGTCGTGGCGGAACGACGCCGAACTCGCCGGCAGCGGCGCACTCGGCGACCTCGGCGCACACACCGTCGACCTCGCCGACTTCCTCGTCGGCGACGAGGTCGGCGCACCCGAGCGCGTCAGTGGCCACCTGCGAACGTTCGTCGACGAACGTCCCGTCGACGACGGCGAGGAGACGAAGCCCGTGACCGTCGACGACGCGTACTCGGCGCAGGTCGAGTACGAGAGCGGCGCGATGGGGACGTTCGAGGCGTCGCGGATGGCGACCGGGCACAAGAACGACCACAGCGTCGCGGTGCACGGCACCGACGGCGGCCTCCGGTTCTCGCTCGAACGACTCAACGAACTGGAGGTGCACGCCGGGGACTCGCGTGGCTACGAGACGGTGCTCGTCACCGACGAGGACGACCCGTACGTCGACCACTGGTGGCCGCCCGGGCACGTCCTCGGGTGGGAGCACACGTTCGTCCACGAGAACGCCGACTTCCTGACGCAGGTTCGCGCGACCGAGGACGGCGACGGCGATGCGGGCGAGTCGAACGTCGCGTCGTTCGAGTCCGCGTTCGACGTCCAGCGCGTGCTCGACGCCATCGAGGCGAGCGACGACCGCGGCGAGTGGGTGTCGATACCACGCTGAGGAAAACGGTTACAGTCGAAACGACGATACGGTGGCCGACCGTTCACCCGTCCATGGACCCAGTTCGCGCTCACGCCGGGGAGCTCGCCGTCGACGATATCCTCGCCGCCCTCGCCGACGGTCGACGCGTCGTCATCGTCACCGAGATGCTCGGCACCGAACACGAGGTGACGCTCCGCCACGACGGCGAGACCTTCTACTGCGACACCCCGACGACCCTCCACAAGCACGACAGCGAGGACGAGATGCGCCAGTGCATCCACGAGCAAGGATACGCGAGCGACGCGGACGCCGAGAGCGACGCGGACGCGTAACGACGACGCACGCCGGAGGTACGTTTTTCACCGACGACGCCGGAGTACGCGGTATGACCGACCAGCCCGCGGACCTCAGCGACCTCCTCGAACAACCCGATCCGTCCTTCGAGAACGTCCTGAGTTGCGTGTTCGGCATCCAGGATCACGAGGTCAAGACGTACGTCGCCCTGCTTGCCACCCCCGGAAGTACGGTCGAGGAGCTCGCCGCGGAGATGGACCGCGACCGCTCGAACGTCAACCGCTCGCTGTCGACGCTCCTCGAGAACGGGCTCGCGGACCGGAACCGCCGCCTGCTCGACGCCGGCGGGTACGTCTACCAGTACACCGCCACCGACCTCCCCGAAGCGAAAGAACTCCTGCACGACGCGCTCGACGAGTGGACCGAGACCGTCCACGGCGTCATCGACGAGTTCGACGGGAAGTGACCCTCACAGCATACGGCCGCCGCCAGGCGGCCGTTTCTTCGAGGGTCTTCGAGTTCGTGGATTTCGACTCGGCAACTTCTGATGGACCCCGCGAGCTTTTGCCTGCGGGGAGCTTTCGCCCCGGTAATGGACTCGCTCTCACTTGATGCGCCTGCACCGGAGGCGCCGGACGTCGCCGACGATGGCGTCTGGCTCGCGTGTATCGATTGCGGTGACACGTATGCGCCGTTCGAGGCGGTGCGGTACACGTGCGATTGCGGCTGTCTGCTGGAGGCGCGGTACGCTGACTTGCCGACGTTCGAGGACTTCGAGGGCCGTGGCGTGTGGCGGTATGCCGAGGCACTGCCGTTCGAGGTCGGGGTGACGCTCCCGGAGGGGGATACGCCCCTGCATCGGGTGCCGGATCTGGAGGACGAACTCGGCGTGAAGACGTTGCGCGTGAAGCACGAGGGGATGAATCCGACGGGTGCGTTCAAGGACCGCGGGATGACGGTGGGGGTGCGCGTCGCGCAGGAGCTGGACGTCGGGCGGCTGGCGTGTGCGTCGACGGGGAACACGTCCGCGGCGCTGTCGGCGTACGGTGCGCGAGCGAACATGGAGACGCTCGTGCTCCTGCCGGCGGGGAAGGTCGCGGCGGGGAAGGTCGCACAGGCGAGCCTCCACGGGGCGCGCATCCTCGAAGTGGATGGGAACTTCGACCGGTGTCTGGACATCGTGCAGGACCTCGCCGAATCCGGCGACGCATACCTGCTGAACTCGCTGAACCCCTTCAGACTGGAGGGCCAGAAGACGATCGGGTTGGAGATCCTGGAGGGGTTCCGTGACGACTACGGGACGTTCCCGGACCGCATCGTGCTCCCGGTGGGGAACGCGGGGAACACGGCGGCGCTGTACAAGTGCTTCCGCGAGCTCGTGCAGTCGGGTGCGTTGGCGCGCGAGGACGTCCCGAAGCTGTCGGGCGTGCAGGCGGCGGGTGCGGCGCCGATGGTGGAGGCGGTGCGGGAGGGGAACGACGAGGTGCGGCGCTGGGAGAGCGTGGAGACGCGCGCGACCGCGATCCGCATCGGGAATCCCGTGAACGCGCCGAAGGCGCTCCCGGGCATCCGCGAGACGGGCGGGACCGCGGTCGCGGTGAGCGACGACGAGATCACGACCGCCCAGCGCGACCTCGCGGGCGAGGGCATCGGCGTCGAGCCCGCGAGCGCGGCGAGTCTCGCCGGCGCACGCAAACTCCGCGACGAGGGCGTCATCGAGGACGACGAGCGCGTCGCGCTCCTCACCACGGGCCACCTCCTGAAGGATCCGGACGCGGCGGCGGCGGCCGGCGGCGACACCGAGCCCGTCCCGGGGACGACCGAGGGCGTTCGTGAACATCTGGAGAGCTGACTCACTATAGTAGCGTTTGCAACTCTTCGCAGGCATGGTTCCGTTATTTCGGTCCAGAGCCCTTGAAAACGCGTCTCGACGGACAGAGTGAGCAGATAATTGCAAACGCTACTATAGCATACGGCCGCCTCCAGGCGACTGTTTTTTCGCCGTCGTCCGTCGGGTTCGGGCGACGTCTGACGCCTGTATTCCGTCGGGCTGACGGGGTTTGACAAGGGTTGGCATGGTTGTGTGCAGTCCATGTCGACCGACCCCACGTTCACCGTCGAGTGGACCGTACCCGCCGACGAGTGGGGCGACGTCGCGCACGAGGACGACGACTCGACTGCGCGCGAGACCGCTCACCCCACTGCTGGCGACGGACGCGCTGAGTCACGGTCCGACCCGAGTACAGAGACGGCTAGCTACGCAGGGCGCGACCCGGAGAACCTGCCGCCGGCGCCGGTGCTCGCCGCACACGTCGACGCGTTGCGTGCGGACCGCGAGGCGAAGGAGCGCGAACTCGACGCCGTCAGGGAGCGCTACGAGACGATCATCGACGCGCGGAACGAAGAGATAGAGCGGCTGCGAGGGCAGCGAAGCGGCCTCCACGCCCTCCTCGACCGGCTCGGCAACCTGTTCTAGCCGGGCGAGTTCGGCGTTCTCGTCGGTTCAGTCGCCGTTGAGGACGATCTCGCGGACTTCGGTGATGCGTTCGTCGCCGAGGAGTTTCTCGATGGCGTCGTCCGGGACGTCGCCGTCGACGTTGTACACGGTGAGTGCCTCCCCGCCGATGGTCTCGCGAGCGTTG
>Ga0136566_1000241_pt1 | contig 21708 bp, 18 predicted proteins | sample AntDeeMetagenom2_FD_104786 | JGI IMG/M metagenome (GOLD analysis project Ga0136566, IMG submission 104786) | Saline lake microbial communities from Deep lake, Antarctica - Metagenome #2 | ecosystem: Environmental > Aquatic > Non-marine Saline and Alkaline > Saline | place: Antarctica: Deep lake... | reverse complement strand
TTCCTATGATTACTGATCTGGCAAAAGACGAAGGCCTTGACGGCATTATCATCGACACAATCAAGCTCCACTCGGCAGACCCCGGCGCTGCAGGCACGTTAAATGAAGTTGCGGGCACAAGCACTGCAATTGTTCTCGCAGCGGCCTCTGCAGGCGTCCGCGCGATGGCTAGCTCTCTTGACATTTCGGTCCCCGCTGACACGATCTCTCACTACTCTTTATGGGGCGGCGGCAGCCTCAAGTCTACGAACGCTTTTGGTACTCCCGAAACTTACTCTTCGCCAGGTATTGCCGAAGTGACTACAGCTGTATTGACGGCGGCTTAAGGGATTATTATGTCTGAGGAAAGCAGTGATCTCAGCCGCAGACTGGACAGACTGGAGGCGGCTGACGATAAGATTCATGAGAAGCTCAATAAACTTTCTGAACTTATCATTCAGCAGTCCCAGCTTGTCGAAATTCACTCTAATCTCGCACCGGAAGTTCAACAACTCCGCATTGATCTCAGCAATGCTAAACTTATTCAAAGAGGATTCGTATGGGTTGTGGGAGCGACCGGGACAAGCGGTATTGCTATCACAATGACTTTCCTCGCAGAGAGGTTACTGTAATGTTAGCGACCGTGCACTATGTCAGTCTTATTGTGTATGCCTGTGTCATAGCCAATGCATTGATTGACTTGAATATGCTGCGACGGTGTAAATCCGCAGCAAAGATTTTAAAGAAGGCACTTTTGTGCCTTCTGATCTTAGTTCTCCTGCAATCTTGCGCACTGATCTATTTGCAAACCAATTGGCTGTTTGGTGACCCCACAATGCAAATAGGGGAAACCGCGTCACTTACGTGGCTGGCGTTCGATCTTTTGAACGGCCTGGTCATGCTCACTTACGTAGTGTCCATTCACATTTTCTTGGGTTGGAAGACCGAAGAAGACTTTGACATAGTAGAGACCATCAATGGTATCAACACCGAAATCAGCAAAACAAATTGAAGACGAAGAGAGCCCGCAGCAGGTCGTCAAAGAGACGCCGAAACCAGCGGCTGCTCCTTCTCCTCCGCCGGAGCCCGTCAAAGTTGGCGAGACCCTCACAAAGCTTCCCGACGCCGTTCCTTCTCATTGGCACATTATAGCTGAAGAAGACGGCACAATAGTGGCGACTTGCTCCACTTCCAGAAGCGTATTTCGCGGCACCATGCAAGAGTTCAACGCCGCCTTGCGTAACCACTAAAATTTGCTCCCCACGAGGACAGTGAATGGCAATCTTAACAGGAGCTACACCTAAAACTGTAGGTGACCCGAGTGCAGTATATCTGTCTCTGAAACCCATATGGGACAAAAATCACGCCGTCTGCGGTGGGGAGCAGTACGTAAAGCAAAAAGATAGGATGCTGGACACAAACGGCTTCTCGAATCTTTTGATCCCCTTCTCGCCCAGCATGACTCAAGCGCAATTTAACTTCTATAAAGCTGAAGCAGAGTTTCCGGGAATTGTGTCACAGTTTGCCAAGATGCTAGTAGGGTCTCTGCTGCGAAAGCAACCCACTTTGGAATTGCCGGACAGTCTCCCTAAAGACGCTAAGTCCTGGATACTCGACGAATTCGGCACCGACAACTCACCCATGACGGCCTTCTTGAGAGACGCATTGTGGGAAGAGATGAAGACGGATAACTCTTGGATTTACGTGGGCTACCCTGAAGTGAAGAACGCCCAAGACTTGACGTCGGAAGAGCGACAAAAATATCGTGCGTCTCCTGTGCTGTGGCCAGCCGAAACAGTCATCAACGTCCGCACCATGGTGGACAAGTTCGGACAGGAAGTGCTCAAGCACATTATTGTGAGAGGCTACCAAGAAATTTTTGAAGATGACAATACATTCCACCCCGAACTGGTGGAGACTGTGTGGGTGCATGATATAGACCCCGCCGGATACTATCGAATCAGATCCTACGTGCAGGGAGGGGCGACCGAGAAAGAAACCATCAACGGCCAGACCCAATTCACCCCGGAAAATTCGGGAGGCACCTTTCTTCTGCAAGACGAGCAGACCAATATAAAGAAGAACGGAGAGCGTTTGACGTTCATACCCGCCTGGCCTCTCAACGGCGACTACACCCCGCGTGAACCGTTCGTGACGCCGCTGGTGGACAAGGAGATCGCCCTTTACAACAAGATCAGCCGCAGAAACCATCTGATGTACGGCGCTTCCACCTACACTCCGTGGATTGCGTCCGACATGAAGAAAGAAGAGTTTGAAGAGACTGTCGAAAGCGGTCTGGGCACGTGGATTCGCCTCGATCAAGATGACAAGATAGGCGTGTTGGAAACACCCAGTGCCGCCCTGGCGGACATGGAAAATACAATAGCTGCCGCCCTTGAAGAAATGGCGAAGCTAGGTATTAGAATTTTGTCCCCCGAAACGGCACAATCGGGCGTGGCATTGATGATTCGCAACGCTTCACAAACCGCACAATTGGGTGCGCTGAACGTTCAAGTGAGCAACACCATGCGTCAAATCATAGCATTTATGCTGGAATGGCGTTACGGTAAAGAGGTCAGCATCGACGACATCACTTTCAAAATGTCGGAAGACTTTGAAACAGGTCAGATCGGTGTGGACTGGCTGCGATTGTCCACTGAATGGTATCAGCTTGGTCTTATTCCTCGCAAGATTTGGTTGAGCCTCCTTAAGCAGAATGACATGCTTCCGGGAGAGTACGACGACGCAGAAGGTCAGCAAGAAATCAACGATGATGAGCTGATCATCTCCGGAGAGGACAATGAGAAAACTAATTTAGAAAAGTAAGAGGCACACTTCATGGCCGTTTCAGCAAATGTGGAAATGTATGACAAAGCTATAGACAGAGCGGCAATGCTCCGTCGTTATGAGAAAACCGTCCAAGGAAAAGTATTCCTTACGCTGGACGGCCATGAAGTCCGTGTTGATAAATTGCTCCGTGAAGCAAATCTCTCAACTAAGGGCTTTCGCCGCTTAAGAGATGCGATTGACGAAGAACTTATCAGAACATACAAAGACATCTATCAGACCACGAAACGCTCTCTGAGAGACTTGGTCCAAGACCAGATAAGCTACACTTACCAGAACTTTGAGGCGACCACATCTAAAGTTTGGCGAGCCAGAAAGCCTTCTCGCGCCATCGGTGAAGACATCGTTCTTAAGAAGCCCTTGGCGGGAAATAAAGCTTTGGAGCCTGCCTGGCACGGAGTGAGGGCCAGTGAGAAGAAGCGTCTGGAAGATGTGATAAGAGAGGGGATGTCGAAAAGCAAAGGCGTGGATGAAATAGCGAGAGACGTCCGCAAGAACAATGTTCATAACATCACCAGAAATCATTCCAAGGCTCTGGTCGTGACGGCGATGACGTCCGTCAATGCTCAGGCCGATCAGGCCGTATACGAAGCAAACTCTAACAGTTTAGACGGCTGGCAATACGTGTCTGTGATCGACGGACGAACGACTCCAATCTGCATCCACCGAGACGGCCAAATCTACGACGTGGGCGACTACTCGCACCTCCCTCCGGCGCATTTCCACTGCCGGAGTACCACGACTCCCGTCCTGAAAAACTGGGCAGACTTGGCGTCTCTGGAGAACGTGGCCCAGGTCCGAAAGCGCAATATTTCGAAGTTGAATCCTGCTCAGCGGGCGTTCTATGAAGGCAGCACTCCGTTGGGTGAGACTTACGACGCATGGCTCAAACGCCAGTCCCTGGACACCCAGCTGAGACATTTGGGAGGCTCTGAAGCCGTGGATTTGTTCAACAAAGGACAACTCGCAGGTGATAAGTTCTTCAACTCCAAGGGCAATGCGGTTGGGATTAAAGAATTACGACGGCTGACCGATTCGGAATACACGGCCCCGAGCGACACAATCAAATTTGCCAATGCTAAGAGAAAGCTCGATTCAATACATCTTGGCATTTCTCGCCCGGAGGACATTTTAAATGATCCAGCCATGCAGAAACGGCTCAGAGAGTATTTCTTGCTGCAAGCGGGAGAGCTCGACGGCACACTTTCCCTTATCAATTATCGAGGCAATGTTCTGGGCAATAAGCGCAGATCTAAACGATTCGTGCTTACGCGACCACCTACGGAGGATCAACTTAAATTCAATCCAATAACCGGTCGCTACGAAGACGTTCGTTTGTTCCAGCCCAATCCCGACGTCTTCAACAATCAGCTGCGACTCCTCAAAGAGTCCAACGATTTGACCGATGGGGACAAAGTGTTCATAGAGAAGTTTGTGGACTCATTGGACCAATATATGGGCGTCAACGAGCGGTCGGTAATTCTGGACAATCTACGGATCAACTTCACAAGATACCGCAAAGACCCGCAACCCTGGGGTAACTTCAAAGCCGTTACTCAAGGACAGATCAAGTTCGACGTGATGAACATCTCCGACGCCATCGAAACCCAAATCAGAAAAGACTCGGACGTGCTGAAGAAGTTGTTGCAAGACAACTACGTCGATCCTGTCCTGGGCGCGGTCCAACTGGACGATCTGAGAGATACGTTCATAGACAGCATTCGGGCACGCAATAAGTGGGAAGATGTGACGGCACCTGAGTTGGCCAAAGAGCTGATGCCTCTGCTCAATACCGAGGTTCCTCTGCGGCTGAGAACGCTGATCTCGGACGACGACCTGCAGCTGTTCTACACAAAATTTGCACATCGTCTCTCTCTGGCGGACTCTCCGGACAAAGACCAGCTGGCGGTATCCCTGGGAAGAGACCTGTACAACATGGCGGGATTGAGCGCCGGACGTCGCGATTGGTACGCTGTCGGCAACAAAATCTTGAATTCGAAGAGAGCCTCCAAGTTCTTTGAGCTGGAAACCTTCGGCGTTCAGAAGAGGCGCATGAAGAGCAAGATGAGCGGCCAGTACTTCGGCCCTTATTATGACACTTACGCCTACAATCTGAGGATCACCGATCCCAGGATTCAAGAGTACTCCAAGCTGACGCGTAAGGTCGAAATAGGACTGCGTGTGGGCGTGACCGGCCCAAAGAACCGGTTGTTGTTCCGCGAAGGGTACAAAACGTACTTCATCAAGAACAAGTTCGGCATCTATGAAGACACACGGATTCCCATCACGTCCAGCAGCAGCTTCTCGGATTTCCCCGACGAGTTCATCGACAAAGACATGGTGACGGCGCTCACGCAAGCGTCCAAGGCTGAGTACAAGATAGACAATGACTTCTATGACTTCATCAATAAGCTAATTTATTTCGAGGATGATCGTGGCAAAGCTAAATATTATAACGGACTCAATGAGTACCGGAAATACCTCGCGTCGAGAGGAGACACGTATGAGCGCGTCAAGTCTATGGAGTGGTTGCGTAAAAGCGGCGACGCTTTCAGCAATAATCCTTTCATCGACCATCGAGCTCGCATATATGATAGGGGTTTCATAGGCCCTCAGAGTGGCGAGACATTTAGGCCCTTCTTGAGCACGGCTCGTGAGTATGATTTCAGCAGAGACGAGTTCTACAACTTCCAGGATCAAATCGGGGCCTTCCTCGGCGGTCTGGACGACAAGTTTGAAGGACGTTTCAATTCGCTGACTATCCAGGGCAGACAAAAGATCGCCGAAAAGTATCGTGACAGCATGATACGCATAGGCAATCAGATGCGCAGCAACAAGCCGAACGACATCAGATCAATCCTTGAATCCGACATCGTTCAGAGCATCGACGCGGAGGAGTTGGGCAAGTTCTTCAGATTCGCCATCGAGCTGTCAAAGATGGACGAGTTCTTGAAAGTCTATGCAGACAAACAGCGCTATTCAGACAGTAATTTAGAGAATCTTGTGAATTTCAGAACAGGCCTCGCTCTGGAGCAAGACGCTTCGTCTTCCGGCGCGCAGATAATCGCGCTGACCACACGCAATAAGCAGCTGGCGGAATTGAGCAACGTGGTGCCGACAAATCAGAAAAGAAGGCTGTACGGCCTTGTAAAATCCCGTGAATTGCTGGGACGTCTTTCAGAGATAATCAGCAGCCAAGCCTACCCAGGAATGGGTTTGAAGGTTCAACGACTAGGATATACCCGCCAGAACGGTGGATGAAATCCGTAGGGCTCAAGTGAGCTCGAAGCTCGGGACACCTGTGAAGGTGATGATATAGTCTCGACTGCATGGTGACATGTAGATGTTCTTTGCCGAGAACATACTGGAAAATATTATGCAAATTAAAAGAATAGATGACACTAGATACGGTATTTCAAGCTGCGGTCAAGTTGTAAATTTAGAAACAGAAAGAGTCTTGCGTCAAACTTTAAACCAAGGCGGTTATTTCTGTGTAAATCTCTATGATCCCTCTAAAAGAACAGCTCGCGTGCATAAACTTGTAGCTGAGGCTTTCTTAGAAAAGGTAGAAGGCAAGTATAGTGTAAACCATATCAGTGGTATTAAAACAGAAAATGACTATACGAATCTAGAGTGGGTCACTTCTTCTGAGAATACAAAGCATGCTTATGAAACGGGGTTAATGAAAAAGGGCTCTGAAAAATCTTGGGCAAAAGTTGACGAAGAAGATGTTGAAGAGATTTTAGAGAGAATGATGAGTGGTGACAGAGATGTTGATATTTCAAAAGACTTTCCAATAAATGCAGGAAGCTTATCTAACCTTCGAAACAGACGTTCTTGGAAGCACGTCAGACCTGATCTCATCCCTCCAATTGCCTCTAGAAAAAAGGCAAACAGTCTCAATGTAGATGATATCCCTGTTATTCGCAAAATGATAAGTAGCGGCGAATCTGACACTGCGATTGCAAAGCATTTTAAAGTAAATCGTGGCTCAATATATCAAGTGCGCTCAGGAAAAACTTGGAAGAACTACTAACGTAACAACTCGGCAAAGAACTGGTTTTGCCTAACGAGCAAGACTGAAGAAAATCGATACGATGAGATAGCCACCGCCACATTTAACGATCCCCGATTCAAGAAGATCAATGAGAAGTTAGGTCTTTCCGAGAAAGATTTACGCAAGGCTGCTAAGGCTCAAAACATGGTGACCTTCTACGGCGCTGGCGAAAGGACGGGAATACTCAACGTTGAAGGCAAGTTGGCCAAAGCTCTGGGAGGAGACACTGACACCCTCGTGGTGAGAGCTTCTGAGAGAGACACCGTACTGAATGAAATTTCCGCAAGAGCCGCAAGGTACGATCGCTTTGATCCTGAAACCGCAGCGGCTCTGAGAAGACTGCGTCAGGACACCCGAGACGTCTTCAACAAAGGCTTGGACCCCGGAGATGAAATCATGGAGCAACTGTGGTTCCTGGACCCTAAGACTCGCGATCTGGTGGAGAAGATGTCCAAGAACTATGAGAGGGTGGTGACGCCCGACGACTTCAAAGAGATCGCCAAGATAATGAGCGAAGAGTTGGCGGAGCAAGTCCCCATCTTGAAGGATTTCACCAAGTTCTTCGGCAGGTTGGCCGAGCAGTATTTGATAAACTCCAAGCCTTCCAAAGCAGCGTTTGACTTCAAGAAAATCGCGGAGGTCGCCGCCCTGGGTCCCGGAGAGACGGGCTTTAAGTTGCCCAAGATTGTCGCCAGAATGCTTGACATGAACCCTGAGCGCACTTACTCCAAGGACCTTATCGAACGCCTTCCTTTCTGGAACAAAGACGGGATCATGTCCAAGATACTTTTCGGCGTTGATCCCGCAACCAATCGAAGAACCGGCGTTACGTTTCTCAGGAAAAAGTTGCTGGGGCTGACGATTTCCGAAGGGTTTGAAGTTCTTTTTGCCAATAAGCTTCCGAAGAGCTGGACCAATGTGCCCTGGGTTAATTTCGACGGAAAGACGATTGAGCAAAACTTCACTCAGACCTTTGAAGAACGCTTATTGTATCGTGACAAAGACGGAAAGTGGATAAACAACATCGTGCAAGTTCCTCAGAAGACGGAAACAACGTGGTGGGATGCTCTGACCGGCGAGACCGGAAAGATCAACGACATAGCGGACGCCACCAAAGCACGTACAGCTTTTGCCGTCAACGGTAATCACAGCAACGATGCGGTCATCGTGAAGAAATTCCATCTGTGGGGTGCTAAGAACGATATCCCCACCTCGACCATTCACGACGCTTTCTTCACGAATGCCGCGAAGATGCTTGAAGCACGAAGAGCTCTCAGAGGAATCTACGGAGAAACTCTCGACAACAACGTGATCGAGATGACGTTGAAAGAGATGCTCAAACGAGGGCTCCCGCGTGCGGTTTACGACGCTTACTATCAAGAAGCCGTGGAGAAGGGACTCATCCCTGTCGCGGGCAAATCAACGGTGGGAGGCAGACTTCTCAGAGAGGAAGACATCTTACAAAAGTCAGACATCCTGGAAGATATTCCGGAAGGCTTCAAATCAAATCGTAGTTGGTATGGCGTTGGGTAGTCTTTCCACCGGTCAATTTTATCGCGACATAAGATCAGTCGAGCCCGTTAAATTAAAGGAAAGAGTTGGACTCTTGACGTTACACTAAAATTTACACAGGAGTGTAGTTAGTTACTGTTGCTATTTACAACAATAATGAGCTCGTCACTCCTGAAAATGACATATAGTGGGGGAATTTATCGCAAATTCTCCCATGCTTATTCTTTTACCACAGAAGCTGTGCTTCACATTTATTGAGTTGTACTCAGAGGAAGATTATGGACACTAATGACCCGAACAATCCCGGACAAAACGATGATGAACTAGATACTACTGCGGCCACAAACAAAGCGCAGGAAGATGACAAAAGCGGTGAAGGCGAAAAGGCGAAAGCGACTGAGATTCCTGCAGATGTTCTGAAGAAAGCCGTGGACGAAGCTCTCGCACCCATCAAGGCAAAACTTGACGACGCCTACACCAAACGTGATGAAGCTTTGGCCAAATCTGCGGAGCACGAGCAGAAAGTCAAAGATATTGAACGTGAACGGATGCGTGAACAGGGCAAAGAAACTGAGGCCTTGCAGAGCGAGCTTGAAGAACTTCGAGCTAAAGACAAGACCAAAGACGGCAAAATTATTGAACTGACCCGCAACATGGAAGTCAATAGTATGCTGGCTGGACTTGAATTCCGTAACGACAAGTCACGTAAAATGGCTTTTGAAGAAATTGTCGGCGAATTGGTGCAGGACGAGAATGGCAACTGGAAACACAAGTCGGGTTCAGACCTGAATAAGTTTGTCAGCGACTTCTCCCAAGACGAAGATAATTCATTCTTGTTCAAATCTAAAGAATCCAGCGGTGCCGGTTCACTAAGTCCGAAACCATCATCTCCTTCCGCTAATACGGGCTCTCTGTTTGAACTAAGTCAAGACGAGGTTCTCAAGCGGGCACAGGAGGGAACTCTAAAGAAACGCTAAGGAAATAAAACATGTCTGTTACCACCAACCTGGCGGGTGCCAGCAACGACGTTCTACAAGACGCACTATCCGCGTACTCTGACGAAGCTTACACAAATGCCCGGAAACTCTCCGGAACAGCTATTGTGGGCGGCAATCCGCTGATCGACAAAAACACAGAAACTTTTGTCGGCCAGATGCGCTGGTTCAAGCCCCTGAACGCGAACATCAACGTAGCTTCCCTGACTGATCCTTCCGAAGGTACGGTCACCAGCTACAGCACCGATTACCTCAAGTACATCAAGACCGTCCGCACACACGGCGCGAAGAAAGTCAACATGCAAGAAGTGGTCACTCAACGTGACGGTCTGGCCAAAATCGGTCGCGACTTCGGCGAAACTCAGGCGCAAGATGAACACAATGGCATCCTGTCCGTACTGAAAGGCGTTGCACTGTCTGAAGCCATCAACGGCGCAGCCGCAGGTTCAGGCGCAGCAGGTCTTGGCGGTCAGACGTTTGAGAACGATCCCTCAGACTCCAAGTACGGCTTCTACGTCGACTTAGGCGCGTCCGCTCCTGTAGTGGCTGCCAGTTCGGCAAACCAGGGCGCTGCTCGCGCAGAAGCTTTCCTGCAAGCGTTTGGCATGGCTTTCAAAGATTACGAGCCCGAGTTCGCTTACCTGATCACCACTCCGGAAGTTTACGCTTCCCTGCGTTCAGCCAACTTGGTTGATCAAGATCGTGTTACCGACGGCAGCGTCACTTTCAACACCATCTTCCAGGGCAAGTTCCGCCTGATCCAGACTCGTGCGTCTCAAGGTCTGACCAGCGCAGAGCTGACTAAGCTGAACTCCGGCGTAGGTGTGGACGTTGTGGGTACGAAGACATCCTTCATCGTTCTTCCGGGCGCGCTGGCTATGGAAGACCTTTCCGTGCCGATGCCGACCGAAATCGAGCGTAAAGCAGCCACGTATCAAGGTGGCGGTGAAACCGCAATTTGGCGTCGTTGGGGCTACGTCCTCGCGCCAGCCGGTTATGACTGGGTAGGCAGCGAAGAAGCATTCCCTTCCGATCTGACTTATCGCTACGCAGTGGAGGCGGGCACTCCGAAGTCTTTCACTGATGTGACTTCAGCTACATTAGCCGACACCACCGGTACTTGGAAGCGTAAGACTGCCTCCGCATTGTCTCTCGGCATTTTGCCCGTTTTCCATTCATAAAAGGAGATTGCCATGAGTCTCGTCAAAGGCGTTAATTCTCTGGTGCTTCCCTCAGAAGCTGATGAGTACTTTTCGACACGTGTTGATAGTGAGGCTTGGTTAACTGCCGATTATGCTAGAAAGGCATCTGCCCTCGTCACTGCAACAGGTATCTTTGATGAGCTCAGCTGGATTGGCGTTTCTGCCAGTGATACCCAGCTTCTGGCATTTCCAAGAAAAGGTAGTTATCTTGACCCCAAACTGGGACGGCTAGTGGTTCTTGACGGAACCATCACACCCACCAGAGTGTTGACCGGAGTGTTTGAACTCGCTCTGCACCTTCTGAACAACGAAGGGTTAATGAACGACACGGGCGGCATCGACTCTCTAAAGCTCAGCGGTGTTGAGCTTAAGCAGATAAAAACGGTGTCAACTTTGCCGTCGGCCATCAAGCGGATTGTTCGACCTCTTTTGGTCAACAGTGGGGCGAGCACCTGGTGGAGAGCTAACTAATGGCCTACGCAGCCTTGATTGATGCAAAGCTTGCACTAGCTTACAGACAGTTAAAAGATTTGGCGGAACCGGTGGTCTTTATAAGAACTGAAGTCACAGCTTTTGACTTTGGATCTGCGGAGCCCACCGTGAAGGCCGAACCCGATCGTGAAATTTCAGCCGTGATTCTTGAAGAGACTAGAGAGAAAGGCGTAAAAAAGATGCAACTGCTTTTTAAGACGGTTGATATACCGGCGCTCTCAGGTTTCGATCAAGTAAGAATCAAAGGGGAAGTTTGGACGGTCGGCCCTGCCGTGCACCAGCGCAGATACACTACTCTGTTAGACCTCGTTTCAGGAGGTGAAAATGGGTAGATACACTGACGCTCAACAAGATATCTTTTCAGTCTTCGCGACAAACGAATGGAAAAACGAAGGGATCGCAACACACCCTTCTTTAATTGTCCCTGACAATCCTGGGCAGGAATTTATCCGAATTTCGGTAGTCCCTTCTGACACAGGCATCAACACGAAGTCTCTGTCAGGACTGCTGATGATAGACATCTTTGCTGCTAAAGTCAAAGGCCCTAAAAGGCCAATGGAAATCGCTGACGTACTGGACAGACACTTAAATTCTAAGTCCGTTCAGCTCTCTTCCGGAACGACTCAATTCATGAGCAGCAACACAGGTAGACCTACACAGGATAAAGACGATCCTGCATTGAGCATGACGCTTTATTCGATAGCTTTCAATTACTTTGGAGAAAGGTAAATGGCTCAAATTACTTCTATCGGCGCAGGCATTTTCTCAGACCTTGCCGTCGCAGCACCCTCAACAGTAATGTCACAGAGTGCTCTTGCAGCTCTTGACACAGCCTCAGAATTCCAGGCGCTGTTCGATTCCGAGATCGCATCTGACGGCGGCCTTAAAGCTCCCGGCACTTTCGTCCGTTTCGTGAACGTTCGTGAGTTTCCAGCGATGGGTACTCCGCCTAACGTTGTCAACGTCCCGGTTTACGGTTCGAAGACATCTCAGCAGATTCAGGGCCAGGCTGACGCGCCTTCCTTGGAAATCACTGTGAACTTTGTTCCCGCAGAATGGGCCAATGAATCCGGCAACATTCTCGGCAGCATGGTAGGCGATGGCAAACAGCACGTATTCCGCTTCACTCTGTTGAATGCTGAACCTACAGCCACCGGCGATACTAAGTATGCGTCAACAGCCTCTGGCATCGGCACTGTCGGCAACTCCCAGTATTACTGGGTCGGCAAAATTGAAGCCATTCAGGTGAACCCGCAGTTGACTGACGCAAACACCGCGACCATCACTCTGACGATTCAGTCTGAGTTCTTCGGCGCATACACCGTCTGAATAATTGCCCCGCTTCGGCGGGGACTTTGATAAAGGCAGCATTATGGCTGATGAACCGAAAGTTCGTGCCTTCGATCACGACTACGTAATCAGAACTACCGCAAAGCACATGGTTGGCGCGGTTGATCTCAGCATTCGAAAGACGCTGGATCGCGTCCCTGAGTTTGCCGAAGACAGAGTGAAGTCTTTTGAGATTCTGAAGACACTGGCAGATTTGAATTGCATGAAACGCGATTTGCAAAGGTCTATTGAAATGACTAACGAAGAGGAAAAGCTCTAATGGATTCTCCCTCTACACATCAAAATGAGAAGGTACCGGCAATGTCAGCAATGAAAGCACTTGTGGGCAAAAAGCTCACAAAGAAAGTAAACTTCATGGAAGAGGAAGTGGAAATCATCAAGATGTCCGTCTCCGCCGTGATGGCAATTCAGGCAGAAGCTAAAGATGTTGGCGAAGACGAATCAGCCAACTTCACGCTACTCCAAACCGTAATTAAAAGAGGCTGCTTGGACGCTGAAGAGCTGACCTCGGAAGATTTCAACCAGTTTCCTCTCGACGAACTCTCAAATCTCTCGAACGAGATCATGAGGTTCTCTGGGGTGGCCGGTGAGCAGAAGACCCCTACGGTAAGCCAGTAACACTTGAGGGAGACGAGCTGCTTGTCTATGAACTGGCGTTTCACTTGAAAATGCCGGTTTATAAGATGGCGGCTGAAATGCCTTATGAAGAGTTTGTTACTTGGTTCAATTACTTCCAGCAAAGACCGATAGGATGGCGCGAAGACGAGCGAGCCTTTAAACTCATGCAAGCCCAAGGAGTGAAAGAAAAGCCGGAAAATGTGTTCAGCTCTTTTGCCACAATGAAAGCAAATGAAACTGAGTCTATGTCTCAAGACGGGACACTGAATCACAGCAAGTTCAAGAATTCCGGAATCTTTGCCAAAATACTTTCTGCTAGAGGAGGTGAGAAGCTTGACTATTAGAGTGTTCGGAGTACAAGACGTCTTACGCGATATTGAAAAAGCAAAGCGATTAGCGATAGATAAAGCCGAAAGGGCTGGCAAAAAGAGCATGGTGGCTAAGCTCAGCGCAAATACTCCAGTGGATACCGGGGAAGCCGCAGCAGGTTGGCGCGTCGAAGGCAATTCAGTAGTCAATGATGTCGATCACATCGATCTCTTGAACGAAGGTTCTTCTCGACAAGCTCCTTCTCATTTTATTGAGAAGACTGTGCTTTCCGAACCAAATACGCGGCCTAACGGCACAGTAGTTTCTAAAAAGTAAAACATGCCCCTGCCAATTGGTGGGGGCTTTATTTCGTGAGGTATTTATGTCTGGTGTATTTATAGACGTCAATGCTAACGCGGACCGCGCAACGCGAGAGTTGAAAGATGTAAATAAGTCACTTAATAACATAGAGACTTCTGCGCTATCCGCTGGCAAAACAGTAAAACGAGCCGTCCAAGGCATCGCCGCAATCGCAACCGTCGGTTTTTCGGGCAACGCTCTTTTTAAAATTTCCAACAACTTTGTCAACCTAGAAAACAAAATTGCCGTGGTGACCGGCAGGACAAACGAGCTGATTGCGTCGCAAAGAGCGCTCTTCAAAATAGCCAACGACACACGCAGCTCAATCCAAGGCGCTGTGGATACGTTCGGCAGCTTCGGGCGTGCCTTGAAAGGCAGCGGCAAATCCATGTCTCAAATTCTAGTGGCAACGAAGAGCCTCCAGCAAAGTATTGCACTTTCCGGTGCAGAAGTTGAATCAGCGAACTCAGCGATAATCCAGCTGGGCCAAGGCCTGGCCGCCGGTGAGTTGAGGGGCCAGGAGCTCCTGTCGGTGATGGAGCAGTTGCCTCGTTTGGCTAACGCAATCGCAGATGGTCTCGACGTTCCCGTCGGTAAGTTGAAAGTTCTGGCGGAAGCCGGTAAACTGACTTCCGAACAAGTGTTTCAGGCGATCATTAGGCAGAGTGCCACAATAAATAAAGAGTTTCAGCAACTAGCACCCACAATAGGGCAAGCCGGAACTATTCTTAAAGATTCCACCTCTCTCTACATCTTCCAACTGGACAAAGGACTGGGGCTCACAGCGCGCATTTCTGAGGGCATTTTCAAGTTCGGAAGAGGGATTCGATCAGCTGCAGACGGCGCTTTTGAACTGGGCAACAGGTTCACCTACAGTCTGCAAACCGTGACGCAGTTGATCGGGAAGATCACCGGTCCACTATTCGCTTCAATCAAGACGTTGGGCGGCTTCTTCTTGAGAATCCTGCCTGAAGCTTCTTTGACTGAAACGTTTTTGGGCGACTTTCAGAAGGGCATTCGAGACTTTGACAGAGAATTTCTGGGAAGCCTCATAACAAACTTTCGGCAGTTCAAGCTGATTGACTTGTTGAACATTGAGAGCGACGTGGAACTCGCCCTGCGGCAAATACGCCGCCTGAGTCCGCAATACTGGGCCGCCGCAGGATTCAACGTAGAGTCTTTCAGAGAATTCTTCAGCGTACGTAACCTTAAGCTATATGGAGAGGCGTTCGAGGACTTGTCGGAAGCCATCGCTGGTAACGCCAACTCCGTGGGCACAATCCTGCGCAAGACCTTCATTGAGCTGGACTTCATCACAAAGGCCTCTTTGAAATACTTGGGCATAACTCGCGACACGCTTGTGGCACTGGAAGCTGGTTTCCTCGAAACATTCTTCTTGACGATTGCCGAGATAGGTAAAGGCTTGACGGGGCTGGCCGTACCCATCACAGACACCAGTCGCTTGCTATTCGACTTGTGGGCACCGTCTTTGTTTAACGTGTTCTCTTTCCTGCGTGACGTCGTAAACAGTGTGCCCAGAGCTTTTGTGGCTACCGCGAACGCCGCACTGAAAGTTGCCACAAACTTTGTGGCGATAATCGCGCAACTCGTCAAAGACTTCATTCCCCGGACCTCTCTGTCCAATATCTTTGCAGAAGCTGCGCTTGACGTTTTCTTCTTCTTTAAATCCTTCGCAATCTCCAGGCAGATAGACAAGGGCCTGGACAACATAAACTCTTTCGTAAGTTCGGCCAAATCGGCCCTGAAAGGTTTCTTCACCTTCAACCTGGGTAAAAGCATCTATGATGCGACTCTGGACGGTCTAGACAGCACGCTCCGATATGTATCTGATTTCGGAGAACGAGTGAAGGCTGTGTTCTTTGACATATATGATGCTGTTGTGGGTAACTCGTATTGGCCGGACACCATTGATGAAGTGGTGGAATACGGCAGCAACTTGTGGTCACGCGCCTCGGGCGGTCTTCTCGAGTTCAGAAACAAAACATTAACGCTGTTTTCAGAAGTTTATGACAGCATAAAAGACTTGCTGAACAGAGTGGAAATCAAGTTGCCGTCCGTCGGCCTTCCGAAAAAGTCTGCGATAGAGAGCGGTCTTTCGAAGATCTCCAGTGTGTTGGAAACCTTTGCCAACAAGATCAGACAAGTCTTCATCGACACAGGCGTAACGATACAAGACGTCATTCAAGGTGCTTTGAACTTCATAGGCAGTGCCCTTGTGTTGGGTCTGTTGCGGGGCAGCGTGACAGGGCAGCTCCGCGCGAAGGTCCTGAGCATCGTCGCCGCAATTGTCATTACAATGACGAACGAGTTCTCGAAAAAGGCATTCGGCTCCACCCTTCCTCAAATCGCTGGCGAGGCAATAGGCAGGTTTATCGGTTCTGCGATCAGTGAGTTCATTAGAGCTATTCCCCTGATCTTGGACACCGCCACCGCGTTCTTCAGCTCATTTATTCAGGGCTTGTCGGGGCAGCTACCGTTACTCGGCGGCGCGTTGCAGAGCCTGTTCGATATTGCGGGCAAGTTCTCCGCCTCAGCTCCCGGTGCCTTAGGTCTGATCGGCGCTTACTTGTTCGGGAAAGGCGCATTCATGGCGCTGCTCGGCCTGGGGGGAGAAGGCGGTAAATCGGGAATAGTCAATTACATCAAAAACATCGCCAAAACCGGCGGCAATATCCTGATGGGTAAAGACGGAGGCATTCTAAGCACGCACTTGTTTGGGCCACTGGGTCCCGCTCGCGTACTGTCAGGAATAGGCTTGGTGGCGGCGCAGTTCGGGGCGCTGGATACTCTGTTCATGGATTCCATCCTGATAGAGTACGCCACAAAAGGTGGCTTATTATACCTGATGCTCACCGGCGAACAAGGGCTGGGCAAGATTAAGCAGCTGTTTGTGCAGTACCTCGGCAGACCGATGCTGAGCGGCATACAGGCGGTGCTGAATAAGACAAACATCGGCACTAAATTCGCCGACGTCATATTCGGAAACGTGGGAACTTTCGGCCAAAGATTCGGTGATGTCTTCGGCGGCGCAGTGGCGGGCGTGGTGACGTCTGTCACCAGTAAAGTTCTGCCTCTCGTCACATCAGCCGGCAATTGGATCACAACATTGTTCTTGGGCACTGACCCCAAGGCGACTCTGGGTGCAATCAGAAACGTTCTCTCTGACATGCTGGTGAACTTCCGTAACTTGCCGGTCTGGAGCGCAATAGCGACGAGGTTCAGCTCCTTGTTCTCACCGTCCGCCGCAAGTGCATCTCTGGGTGTGGTGTCCGGGCTGTTCTCAAGGATGGGTGCGCTGTTCACAAGCTTCGCCACACGCGTCGGCGCTCTCGGCGGCTCCACGGGCCTCTTAGGACGGCTGTTCTTAGGTCGCTTCGGAAAGGCGGCGTTGTTGGCCACAATCATCGGCGCGTCCCTATTCGCGTCCAAGGCATTTGCCAAAGAGGACGGGGAGCAAGACGCATCCGGTGCGTTGGAAGACTCTAAAAGCGCATTTGAGAGCTTGAAAGAAGACTTCAAGAACTTCAAGGTCTCCAACCCGATGACGGGTCTCCTGGTCGAAATAGTGGGTGTTTCCATCCCGGCCATCCTTGTGGCGATGATTGCCTTCCGCCGACGCCTCGCCGCAATCCTTTCGACAGCCTTTGACGCGAGCGTATTCAGAAAATTCGCCGACGCAGCTGTCGCGTCTTCCTTCAGAGTGAAAAGAGCGTACGGCAATGCTCTCGGGTCTATCGGAGGGCTCCTCCTGGGCGGCGCTATAGGTGACGAAGGTGGCGCAATAATAGGTTCCATAATCGGCGGCGTAATCGGCGGCGGCATTGTCGAGGGCATTGCGAAAATATTCACAGGGTCTGTGGCTCTCGCCACCGTCGGTAAAGCTATTCTGGGCGGCATCGCCAAAGTCGCGGCCTTCGTGTTCAGTGTACCTGTTTTGCTGGGAGCCGCAGGTCTGGCCGGTGCGGGACTGTTGACGGTTTGGCTGTTCGGCAAAGAAGACAGCTTCACAAAGAATCTTGAGAACGCCTATAAGAATGTTCGCGAGCTCTTCAACCTTGAGCCCATCAAGCCTGAAATCGACTTGAAGACGGGGCTGTCGACCGAAATCGCAAAGGTTGCCAAAGACATCGGCGTCAAGGCCGAGTTCAGCGTGGTCGGCATTAACAAAGGCAATCTAGGAGACGGAGAGCTTGAGAAGCTAAACAGCCGACTCAGCGAATACAGTGACGTAATCAAAGAGGCCAAGAAGGAAACTGAAGAGTCTAAGAAAATATCAGAGGGGACCAACAAGCGGCTGTCCACTCTAGGGCGCGGGCTGGATAATCTCACAAAGAATCTTGCGAGAACTTCCGCATATGATCCTGAAGATTTCAGGAACGCGCTGGAAGGTTTGTCAAACCAGAAAGACAAGCTGTCCATATTCGAAAGAAACAATAAGGCCACGAAGCAAATCGGATTAGACATTGCTTTTGGACTGAGCAGCGTCTTGGCGAAATTCACAGCAGGTGGCGGTGATCGTCTTCAGGAGCTCCAAGGCCAGAAAAGCACCAAATATAACGCCTTCTACACTCCTCCCGAAGATTTGGAAAATGTCAGAGAGCTTTTGAAGCTAAGCACAGAGTATGCCAAGTCTGAGAAGCCAAACGACATTCTGATAAAGCAGATAAACTCGGCCAAGGCCGCTTACTTAGACGCTTTTGAAGAATTTCGAGCGGAAGAGGACCAAGGCTTCTTTTCTAAAATCGAACTGGGACCAGATTCCCCGTTTGTACAATCCCTCGGCAAAGCTGCCGATCTGCTGAAAGAACGCTTGCAGCAGGGCATTAGAGAGGGTGCCAGGCTTGTGGGCACACGAGAGCTGAATAATGAGCTCAACAATACCAAGGCAGACCTCAAGGGGTTTGGCGTCGACGTGCCTGACACCACCTTCCTTAACAATATCGATCTGGAAGAGCTCAAGACGCAGCTCAACTTCTTAAAGTTGATTGAAAACCAGCTGGCCACGAACTCGCCTACGCTCAAAGAACAAAACGCGAACCTTGCCAGTCAGCAGGAAATTATCGCCAAAACGAACAAGATTTTCGAAGAAGCTCTGAAGAACAATCCCAATCTTTCTTCAGCAGTGAGAGCAAGTATTCGCCTGGAAGACATTGATCTAGGAATCTCTCCTGAAACTGTGAAAAGATTGCCTGAGCAGATTGCCGATCAGTTTAACATCGTGTTAGACAGCATGAAAAACGGCAAGCTCGATGAGATGTTCATGCGGCTCTCTCCGTCAAAAGTGGCCCTCAACGAAATTCGCGACAGGTATCGAGCCTACAGCACTCTATTGCAGAGCGGCAACTTGGAAGCGATTGAGGAGGTCGCCACAAACTTTGGGGTGCCTTTCGATAAATTGGTCAAAGACTCCGGAGTGACGGGCCTCAAGAATGCCTTGGGACAGGTGCTGCAACTGAACGAGTCTCTCGACATCGCCAAAGTCACCAATAACGCGTCTGCGTTCGAGTTCTTCTCAGGTGCGTTGGGAAGCTACAGCAAGAGTCTGCAAGAGGCGACTCTCGACGTACAGGGTCTCATAGGCGTCATCGGCGGTGCCGCAGCCTCAGGCTTTGATGTCGATTCATTGGTGGCGTTGGATGACTCCGACCTGGGAGGACTCAGGGTCGCCGCCAGAGATCTCAAATTCATTAATGATGAAATAGCCGCTCTGGGGAAGAACTTCAAGGCCGCTGATGTGCAACGACTCCTGGGAGATAAGCTCAGGGCTTCCGCAAGAGCTGCGAAGATAACTGTCAGAGCACTCGCCGAACTTCCCAATGCAGCTGTCGAATCTTTGAAGAGCGTGGGATTCACAACGTTCGATGCGATGTCTCGTCTGGCTCAAAGTGGTATAGATGCCTTTTCAGGTCTCCGCACAGAGATTGAGATTGCGAAAATCGATCTGTCACTTATGGCGGTGGGCACTGAGGAGTTCAGGAAGCAGATTGAACTGTTGGCGAGCCTGGAGAATAAAGAGAAGGCGTTGAGGAGCGCCACCACAGACACATTGTCGGATAAGAACAACGTTGTGGGCTCTATATTGAGCGCCGGTTTCTCTGATAGAGAATTTGCACTACTTGACGGTAAAGTCCGCACGTTCCTGTTCGGCTTTGCGTCCAGCGCTAAAAACATTTTCGATAACCTGGCAATAGGTGCGAAAGGTGCGCTGCAGGGATCATTGGACTTGTTTAAGGTGATATCCGCCGCAGACTCGCAAACAGGCATCCTGAAGGTCGCCAAAGAGCTCGAAGTGGCGTTCGCTGACGGAGTGTTCGAAGGCATAGGCAAAGGCTTTGAGAGAGCATCGGGTAAAATAGAAAACCTCACTCTCAATCAGTTCGCCAGAGCCTCCAAGAAGGCCAGAGACCAGTTCAGAGATGACACAGAGTCCCTGGACGCGCTGGCATCCCTCGCCGAGTCGGGGCTGACGGGCAGCCAACAGGATCTACTGTTGGGCTTTGACGGCTCCAATGCAAGAGAGATTGTAAACAGCATTGCTTCTGCCGCAAACATATCGGTGAGTCAACTGTTGGCCGACGTCGCCCCCAAATCTGAAATCCAAACTCTCAGCACCACTCTCGCGGAAAATAATGAGTTGCTGAAAAAGTCTACCGAAGCGATATCCAAATCTGCGGGACTCAACCCTGATGACTTTAAAATAGATGAAGTCGGAGCCTCGGTGACCGTAGATGGCTTTGAAGCGGGAGGCCGTGACCTCAGTGGTGTGCTGAAGAAGATTGACAAGAGCAGAGTAGACACCAACAAAGCGCTGATTACGTCAGCTTTCAACGTTTTGGAGGCTGACAAGCGCGCGTTGCAAGGTGCTGCGAAGGCCGTCGGGCAATCGCTCGATTTGTCAACCCTGCGATTGGCCAGCGCCATGCAGCAGACTGAGATTAAAAATTGGGTCAACGCGCTAGTCTTGCTTGACGAGAAGTCCAAAGACTTGTCGCCTAAAGAATTCCAAATGGCGCAAATGCGTCTCAAGGCGGGCATCGACAACCTAATAAGCGACATTAATCGCTTGGCAACTGGCGCGATTAAAGCGGGGCAACAGCTCACCGAAAACATGAGAAGCTCACTTCAATCAGGCTTCTCTGACTTGCTTTCCGGCGAGAACGGCAGCCTGAACAGCTTCTTCACGTCCCTGGCGGACTCGTTCACCATGAGTGTGATCGACGCCTTTTCTCAAGGTGTCGCCGATAAATTGATTTCAGGAATGATGGAGGCACTTAACACCGCAGGGGTGGCTCAATACGACCTGGGAAATGTTGTGGGGAAGGTCATGGACGGTTTCTTCAGCCCTATCATCTCAGGGTTCAAAAGTCTGGGAGCGGCCATCCAAGGAATGTTGGCGAGCCTGGCCAGTGGGGAAAGCGGCTCGGGCTTCTTCAGCAGTCTGTTGAAAATCGGCTCTTCTTTTCTGGGAGGATCCGGGGAAGGTGTCGCCGACATGCAAAACTTCCAAGCGGGAAGGAGCATAGGTCTTGCGGCGGGTGGTTTGGTGAGAGGTCCTGGCGGACCGACAGAAGACCGCGTCCCAATCATGGGCTCAAATGGAGAGTTCATGGTCAATGCGAAAGCCACAAGAGAAAACTATGAGGTGCTCCAGGCCATAAACAGTGGTAAGGTCAAGAAGGGCGCTCTCAGTCGTCCCACTTTCTCTTCCGGCAGCCGCATGAGCGGCGAAAGAGGAAATCAAGTGATTAACTTGAACATAACAGGCGACATCAGCCGTCAAACTAAATCTGAGATCTACAAAATGCTGCCCAGTATTGCGCAGGGCGTCAATCACCACAATCGTGAAAAAGGTATTAGATAATGTACGGAATCCTTGACGATACAGGACAGTTGATTGCGAAGTTCACCGCCCCTTTGCGGGTGGACAGCAATGTCCCGATTTTTGTCTCGGATTCCCTTTCTTTAA
>Ga0136566_1000237_pt1 | contig 21851 bp, 11 predicted proteins | sample AntDeeMetagenom2_FD_104786 | JGI IMG/M metagenome (GOLD analysis project Ga0136566, IMG submission 104786) | Saline lake microbial communities from Deep lake, Antarctica - Metagenome #2 | ecosystem: Environmental > Aquatic > Non-marine Saline and Alkaline > Saline | place: Antarctica: Deep lake... | reverse complement strand
TCATAATAGAGTCAAAAAATGGATTGAAAATACCTTTTGGGGAGTATCAACAAAATACCTACAACAATATATGAATTGGTATCGAATAAAGGAAAATATAAAGTCTAGAAGCGATAGAGCCAACGCCTTTGTGGAGGAAACAATTGCTCTGGGTACATTGAAACGGTATAATGAAATAGAATCTAGATATGAAAACTTAATATCAACGCAGACCTAAACTAGAGCCTCAGTTTACTATCTCTGTTATAATGATTGTGAGTACGATTATAGTCTATAATCAGATTGATTATATGCGCAGTCAGGATTTAGGATTTGATATGAATCAGGTAATGATCGTAGAAACTAACGGCAGTGCAAAACAAAAAATAATGATTGATAAACTTAGCAATATTCCCAATATTATTTCCATAACCACTGCAGCTACTGTACCTGGTGGTGGTGGAGAAAACAGTTCTGCTTTAACTAAAATTGTAAATCAACAAGGCAATGAGCAGACGCTCACTATTGACAGGTATAGAATAGACGATGATTATATCAATCAATTTGATCTCAAGCTACTGGCTGGTAGAAATTTTTCCAAAGACTTAGCAAGCGACAGTCTAGAATCAATGATTATCAATGAAAAAGCATTTGGACTATTGGGTTATTCAGATCCAGAACAAGTCATAGGCAAAGGTTTTGATCAATGGGGCAGAAAAGGCAAGATTATCGGTGTCGTAAAAGACTTTCATATGACTTCGCTGAAAGAGGAAATTAAACCATTGAGCATGGTGTATAATACCACTGGTAACACTTTAATCAATTTTAAAATCACGGGTAATGATGTCAGTTCTACGATTGGTATTATAGAAAATAGCTATAAAAAAGCGTATCCCAATACCACTTTTGAATACGCTTTTGTAAATGAATTATTTAACGAGCAGTATGAAGCAGAAAAACGCTTTGGGACCCTTTTTCTAAGTTTTGCACTACTTGCCATTTTTATCTCTTGTTTGGGATTGCTAGGGCTAGCATCCTACAGCACGTTGCAACGTCGCAGAGAAATAGGAATACGCAAGGTTCTTGGTGCCTCTTCAATGGGAATTGTAAATCTGTTGAGTAAAGATTTCCTGAAATTGGTTTTGATTTCCATAGTCATCGCTACTCCTATCTCCTGGTTTATCATGAACAAATGGTTACAGGATTTTGCCTATCGAATGGACATAAGCTGGTGGATATTTCTAGCTTCAGGCGGTTTGGCGCTAGGTATCGCTTTTCTAACTGTTAGTTTTCAAGCTATTAAAGCGGCGATGACAAATCCAGTACATAGTCTAAAGACAGAATAAAGGGGGTAGTGAGAAGTGGTGAGTGGGTAGTGGTGAGTGGTGAGTAATAAGTAGTGGGTAGTGGGTAGTGAAAAATGAGAAAATTTAATTAAAAACTTTGCGGCTTTGCGAGACTTTTTTTTGAATAGAGCAACTAACTAATAATAACCAATCATGATTTTAAATTATTTTAAAATAGCACTTAGAAATCTTTGGAAGAATAGAACGTTTACTGCGCTAAACATGGTTGGTCTAACTGCTGCATTTGGAGTGGCAATACTGTTAGCGATGTTTGCCTTTTTTCAACTGTCTTATGATCGTTTCCATGACCATGGGGAGAATCTTTATCAAGTATATTCTGAAGACAGTGAACTAAACGGTATCGAAGCTAATATATCAAAATCTGAACCTTTTGCTTCGGCATTACGCGATGAAATTTCAGGAGTTGAAAAGATAACACGCTATAATGGATCTGGTGTGTTATTGAATTATGAAGACAAGCAATTGCAGATGAATGGTGCTTATGTCGATCCCGATTTTTTTGATATGTTCAGCTATCCAATCCTAAAAGGTGATAAAAAGAATCCAATAACTTCAGAATCTTCAGTCGCCATGACTGAACTCGCGGCAAATCGACTCTTTGGGGATGAAAATCCTATTGGGCAAACAGTCACTATTTTAAGAGATGAAAAAAACGTGCCATTTACGGTGACAGCCATTGTGGAAGATTTCCCTAACACAAGTTCCATAGAATTCGATATAGTCCTTAATTTTAAAAGTCAAGCATATCATGAATATGCTAGAACTGTTGGTCGTTGGGACGTTGAGAATCATGAAGTCTATATGCAACTTTCTGAAGGAATAACGCCAAAACAGTTTGAAAAGAGTACCACAAATTTCACACAGCTACACTATAAAAACGAAATTGATAATGCGAAACGTGACGGAATTCAACCGAATGCGAATGGTGATTATAGACAAATTAAATTGTTGCCTTTGGCAGATGTACGATTTGCTAATTTCAATCAGGGAGCGGTAACGGTAAACCGCGCGATGCCCTATCTCGTATTGGGTATTGCCTTTCTAATTTTGTTTATCGCCTGTGTCAATTTCATAAATATGAATATTGCCAAAAGCGCACAAAGACTGCGTGAAATCGGAATGCGTAAAACGTTAGGTGCAAACCAAAAACAATTATTTTTTCAGTTTTGGGGTGAAAGTATGCTGGTTTTTTTAGCATCAATAAGTATGGGTATTTTAATGGCGATGCTTTTATTAGACCCTTTTCAAACCCTATTTAGAACGCAAGCTTCATTTGCCATATTATTGAACCCTTCATTGCTACTCGTGCTGGGTTTGGGCGTGGTGTTGATTACGCTAATAGCAGGTGGCTATCCAGCGCTATTAATGAGTCGTCTTGGTACGTTGCAGAGTCTAAAGGGTAAATTGGATAGCAGCGGAAAAAATCACTTACGTAATAGTTTAATGGTATTACAATTCGGTATTGCGATATTACTTATTAGTGGAACCCTAGTACTTTGGGATCAGGTAGAGTTTATGCGAACAAAAGATTTGGGCTTCAATAAAGATCAGGTCATTGCATTTCCTCTCAATGGCAAGCGTAATGACCAGCAAGCGATGCAATTAATTCGAGATGCACTTCAATATAAACCGAATATTGTGAGTATAACCGCATCCAACAACATTTTAGGTCTTGGTAAAAATGGATCTCGGTCTACAAGTATTTTAGGTTTTGATTATAAAGGTCGTGGTGTGGATACCCACATGGTCGTTGTTGATGCCGATTATATTGAGACCTTGGATTTAGAGGTTATCCAAGGTCGGTCGTTCCGAAATAACCTCGCTAGTGATAGTCTATCTGTTATTATTAATGACGCTATGGCTAAACTACTAAATGAGGATGATATACTGGCTTCTAAAATAAAACTTGATGAGGCATCTTACGATATTGTTGGCGTGGTTAAGGACTTTAACTTTCAGGAACTCGATCAAAATATTGCTCCAATGTCTTTATTTGCACTTCCCAATTGGAACTTAAGCAATGTTTATGTGAAGGTGACACCGCAAAATTTAGAACAAGCTTACGATGATGTGAAAACAGCTTGGGAAACCATTGAGCCCAATACAGAATTTCAAGGCTCATTTTTAAATGAAAATATAGATCGCACATTACGTAACGAGCGCACAATGATCACAATGATCGGGAGTGGTTCTATCCTTGCTATCATTTTGAGCTGTATTGGTTTATTCGCAATGTCTTTGCTTATTGTGGCGCAACGTCGAAAAGAAATAGGGGTTCGTAAAATTGTAGGTGCAAGTGTGTCTGCAATTACAATACTTCTTACTAGGGATTTCTTAAAGTTGGTTATTATAGCTTTTGTTATTGCAACACCAATAGCTTGGTATACACTGAGTAAATGGTTACAGAACTATGCTTATCGCATTGATCTTAATATTTGGATATTTCTTGCAGCTGGTGGAATTGCTGTGTTTATAGCTATGGTAACAATAGCCAGCAGAACTATAAAGGCGGCTATATCTAATCCTGTTGAGTCACTTAGAACAGAATAAAACGAGTAGTAGTGAGTAGTGAGTAGTTAGTGGTGAGTGGTGAGTGGTGAGTGAAAAAATAGAATAGAATTACGAATTAAGAAAAAAGACTAAAAAGAAGAGAGACTATGTTTAAGTAGTGAATGATTTAACTTCAAAGTAGCAGAGATAAAATCCTTTGAGAGACTTTGTAGCTTTATGAGGCTTTCTTTTGAATAGAGCAACTAACTAATAATAACAACTAATCATGATTTTAAATTATTTTAAAATAGCATGGAGACATATCTTAAAAAACAAAGTGATGTTTGGCATCAATATCCTGGGTTTGGCATTGGGTATTGCAAGTTGTGTGATCATCTCTTTGTTTGTTTTTGATGAATTGAGTTATGATAGATTCAATACCAAAGCAGAAAATATTGTTCGTGTTGTTCTAAAGGCGAATATAAATGGGGAAACTATAAATGAAGCCGTTGTTATGGCACCAGTAGCACAGACATTTAAAAATGATTTACCTGAAGTTATAGAAGCAACACGACTCACAAATTTATACAATCCTGAAATTAACTTTAAGAACACAACCTATAGAGACACTAAGTTTGCTTACGTAGATCCTAATTTCTTCTCGGTTTTTACCTTAAACATCATAGACGGAAATACCCTTGATCCATTAGACCAACCAAATACGATTGTTATTTCTTCTAAAGAAGCCAAAAAATATTTTGGCACAGAAAACGCTATCGGAAAAACACTAAAAATCGATAATTACAATCGGCAATATACGGTTACGGCTGTTATGGAAGAAGTACCGAAAAATTCGCATTTTCATTTTGATATGTTTGCCTCTACTGTAGGCTACGAGTCAGCGAATGGCACGTCTTGGGTAAATTCAGATTTCTTCACCTACCTCTTGTTAAAAGACGGAACAAACCTGAAAGCACTCGAAGCAAAAATACCAGCACTTGTTAAAAAATACATGGCACCGCAAATTGACGGTGCGGTAGGAATGTCTTATTCAGAATTTATTAAAACCAATAAAATTGGATTATTTCTTCAACCCTTAACAGACATTCACCTAAAATCAGATTTTATAACTACTACGGTGTTAGAACCAGGTGGTGATATTAAATACGTGTATATTTTTAGTGCAGTCGCCCTTTTTATGCTATTCATTGCCTGTATTAACTTTATGAATCTCTCTACTGCATCCGCTTCAAAAAGAGCTAAAGAAGTAGGGATTCGAAAAGTTTTGGGATCGAATAAGAAACAATTGGTCGTTCAATTTTTAGCGGAAGCTATCTTAGCGAGTTGCATAGCTATGCTGTTGGCAGTGTTGCTAGTGGTTGCTTTTTTACCTGTTTTTAATACCATTTCTGGCAAAGCATTACTTACAGCCAATTTTTTCAATCCTATTGCGCTTGGTATATTAGGATTACTCACACTAGTAGTTGGTTTTATAGCAGGTGGTTATCCCGCTTTTTTCTTGTCTTCTTTTACGCCCATTAAGGCTTTAAAAAATAAGTTTACTGGTGTTGGGAAAAACAAAGGGATAAGAAGTGGATTGGTCGTCTTTCAATTTGTTATTTCTGCGGGGCTTATTTTATCGACGCTGGTTGTTTATCAGCAAATGGATTTTATTCAGCAAAAGGAATTGGGTTATAATAAAGATCAACTCCTTGTATTACGCAGCTCGTATTTACTTAAGGAAAATAATTTAGCTTTAAGAGATGAACTTTTAAAATCCCCAAGCGTCTTAAACATTGCTCAGTCTGCTTATGTTCCCGCTGGCACTTCAGATGTAAGTATGTCTGGAGTTTTTCTAGAAGACATGTACGTGAGAAGAATGTTTACCTATAATATTGACGAACATTACCTTCCTACGATGGGAATGAATTTGATTTCAGGACGTAATTTTTCCAAGGATTTCGGCGACGAAGTGAATAAAGTTATTATCAATGAAGAAGCCTTAAAAATATTGGGTTTTGGAGAAAATGCTATCGGTAAACAATTTCAACGTGACACGGATGATGGCAAACAACTGCTCACTGTTATTGGTGTGGTAAAGAACTTCAATTTTAAATCTCTACACGAAAGAATAGATCCGTTGTTGATGTTATACAATCCGTATGGCGGTCTTATTGTTAGAACTAAAGTAGAAGATATGTCTAGTTTAATTGAAAAAGCTAATGCCATTTGGTTGACTTTTAAGGCTAAAGGAAATTTTAGCTATACCATTTTAGATAATTCGTATAACCAGCAGTATCTCACCGAGCAAAAGATGGGAACAATTCTATCCATCTTTGCCGTGCTCACCATTTTTGTAGCCTGTTTAGGTTTATTTGGCTTGGTGACGTATACAGCAGAGCAACGCACTAAAGAGATAGGGATACGGAAATTTTTAGGTTCGAGTGTCTTGCAAATAGTGAGCTTACTTACCAAGGATTTTTTAAAACTTATTATTATATCATTCTTAATTGCATTTCCATTGGGCTTTTATTTAATGAATAAGTGGCTACAAGATTTTGCTTACCGCATTGAAATTTCAGTTTGGTCAATTTTTTTAGCAGCACTTTTAACCAGCATAGTTGCATTTTTAACCATCAGCTTTAAAAGCATTAGAGCCGCTATAGCAAATCCTGTGGATAGTCTAAAAACGGAATAAAGGGGGAAGTGAGTGGTGATAATATCGAATACAGAAGTTAGAATATCGAATATAGAGGTGAGAAAATAGTGGTGAGTGGTGAGAATATAGTGGCGAGTAATGAATGAAAGATGAGGAAATTTAATTAAAAACTTTGCGGCTTTGCGAGAGTTTTTTTTGGAATAAAGCAACTAACAAATAATAACAACCAATCATGATCTTAAATTATTTCAAAATAGCATGGAGAAATCTTTGGAAACACAAATTGTTTTCGACAATAAACATCATCAGTTTAGCCATAGGTTTTAGTGCATCCTTCGTCATTGGACTCATGGTGTATTATGACCTTACATTTGATAAATTTCATCCAGATAGTGAACTTATTTATAGAGTGACCTCTACTTTTACTACTAACGATTCTGAAGGAACTAACGGTGGAATTCCGATGCCCTATATAAATGAGGTGAAAAACAATATTAGTGCTGTAGAATTTTCAAGTGGAATTCATGTTGCGAATCTTCAAAAAGTAAAGGAAGAGGCTACAAAGAAAACTTTTAAAAATCCCGATTATGTAATTTTCACTGATTCAGAATATTTTCAAATATTTAATTATAATTGGTTGGCTGGAAATCCAGAAATTGCTTTAAATGCCCCAAACCAAGTGGTATTGACTAATAAAAGAGCTCAAAAATACTTTCCATCATTACAACCTGATAAGGTAATTGGTCAGACTTTAGTATATAACGATTCTATACAAACTACGGTTTCAGGTATTGTAGCCAGTTTTGAGGAGCGTTCTGATTTAATATTCGAGGAATTTTTATCATTAGAAACGGCCAAAAAGACGAGTTCTAATGGTTATATTTTTGACCCACAATGGGATAACACAAGTTCTAGTAGTCAATTATTTGTTAAGGTGATAAACCCTTCAGCAAATTCTGTTATTAAAGAGAAAATGGATGCCTTGGCTGTTGAACATAGATCTGATTGGGCAATAAAATATAATATGAGTCAAAGTTTCAATCTTCAGCCACTTAGAGACTTGCATTTTAATACAGAAGTTGGGCTTTTCAATTTTAGTGAGGAACCTGCAGATAAATCGGTAATGGTTGGACTAGGACTAATCGCATTGTTTTTACTCTTATTAGGAATTATTAATTTTATAAATCTCAATACTGCACAAGCCAATCAGCGTGCTAAAGAAATAGGAATACGTAAAACACTTGGGAGTTCTAAAAAGCAACTTGTCTTTCAATTTATGGGTGAAAGCCTGTTACTAACTATTGCTTCAGCACTTATATCTGTAGTCCTAGCGTATTGGTTACTTCAAGTATTTTCAGATTTTACACCAACTGGTTTAAGTTTTTCGCTCTTTAAAAGTCCTCTTATAATAGGTTTCGCACTAATTCTTATCGTTTTAGTCACCTTTTTATCTGGAATTTATCCTGCATTAGTGCTAACACAATGCAAACCAATTTCAGTTCTTAAAAATCAAGTGATCAATAAGGGAGGAAAGCCAGCATTACGTCGTTTTCTAACAGTTTTTCAGTTTTCAATCGCTCAAGTATTCATTATTTCAACAATTATGGTAGGAAAGCAAATTCATTTTATAATGAATAAAGATATGGGCTTTAAGATTGAAGCTATTGCCAATGTAAGTACTCCATGGTATAATAACACTCAAGAAAAGCAAGTGAGGTTTGAGCAAGAGCTTAAAAAATATCCAGAAATATCTAAACTTGCTAGAGGAGGTAATACTCCAGCATCATTTAGTACGAGTACTACTGCTGTCACCTATATAAATAATAATGGTATTGAGATTCAAACCTCTTTGCAGCTGATAAGAGGAACTGAAAATTATATTGATCTTTATGGTATTGAGCTATTGGCAGGTAGAACGACATTGAATGATACTATCCGTGAACTTATTATCAATCAGACCTATCTCAATATTATGGGTTTAAAAAACCCTAGTGAAGCTATTGGAAAGCAAATAAAAAGAAGTGATGAATTGTATCCAATTGTTGGAGTTGTAAAAGATTTTAATCAACGGTCTTTAAAAGATCCAATTGAACCACTTGCCTTAGTTGGAAATTGGGGAGGTACAAGATTTGGAGTAATGCATTTTACTTTGGCAAATAATGAAGAAGTTAGTATGTCAAAAACAATTTCTAAAATTGAAACTGCTTATAAGTCAATTTATCCTGATGCAGATTTCCAAGTAAATTTTATGGACGAAACTGTCGAAAGGTTTTATAATCAAGAACAAAGTTTATCCAAATTGCTTAGTTGGGCGATGGGTTTATCTGTATTAATAAGTTGTCTTGGGCTTTTAGGTTTAGTGATTTATACAACAGAGCGGAGAACAAAAGAAATTGGTATTCGTAAAGTTTTAGGCGCTTCCCTATTACAAATTAATGCGCTTTTGTGTAAAGAATTTTTAATTCTAGTCGCTATAGCTTTTATTATAGCATCACCAATTGCTTACTATGGCATCAATAATTGGTTACAAGATTTCGCATACAAAACAAGTATCAGTTTTTGGGTATTTTTAGCAAGTGGAAGTGCTATGATTTTCTTTGCATTATTAGTCATAAGCGTAAAAACGTTGCAAGCGGCAAATGCAAATCCTGTGAATTCATTGCGTTCAGAATAAATCAATCAGAAACCTATAGTATAGTCATTCCACTTTTAAAGTGTTCGGATATGAACAATTAGTGTATCAAAATCGAACACTTTTATTATAAGAAATAATTTCATTAACCTAGTTTATAGCTAGTTAGGTGTTTGGCATTATCTTCACCATATAATAAGTATGAAAATTTAGAGAGTTTATAGTGTCTTTAATTTTTAGCACTCAGAATGATTAACCCTCTAGTCAAAATTATAAATCATGATTAAGAATTATTTTAAAATAGCATGGAGAAACCTTTTGAAAAACAAAGGTTTTACAGCCATTAATATTATTGGCTTATCCTTAGGGATTGGTTGCTTTATGATGATTTCCATGTTTGTGATAGATGAATTAAGTTATGATCGCTATCATGAGAAGGCAGATCGCATTTACCGAATAAATTCGGATTTCATTTTTGCAGGTGCAGAAAAGAGTATGGCTGTGAGTTCAGATCCTATGGGAGAAACCCTAAAGAGCGATTATCCAGAAGTTGAAGACTATGTAAGACTTTATGCTTCTCAAGGATCTAAGTTAATTAAGAATGGAAACGACTATATTAACCAATCAGCTGTAGTACATGCCGATTCTACTTTGTTTAATGTCTTTACATTACCGGCAATAATAGGCGATACGAGAACGGCACTTAACGCACCAAACACTGTCGTTATAACAGAAATTGCAGCGAAACGTTATTTTGGTAGCGCAGAACTTGCTATGGGTGAAATGCTAGAGACCGATGATAATGACAAAACATTGTATAAAGTGACCGCTGTTATAGAAGATCTGCCAAAAAATTCACATTTCAATTTCGATTTTTTCTTCTCCATGGCCAATGTCGATTATAATTTTGGTAATTATTTAAGTGCCAACTTTCATACGTATGTGCTCTTAAAAGAAGGTACAGATTATAAAATATTCAATAAAAACTTTAAAGAAGTTATTGAGAGGTACTTGCTGCCACAAGCAGCGGAATTCATGCAAATTAAGAGTATGGACGAGTTTGAGGCAAATGGAAATAAAATAGAATATGCTTTAATGCCACTCACAGATATACATTTACATTCTTTAAGAGGAGTCGAATTAAGTGCAAATGGCAATATCCAATATGTTTATATTTTTTCCGCTGCTGCATTATTTATATTATTAATTGCTTGCATCAATTTCATGAATCTTACGACTGCAAAATCTTCAGGTAGAGCAAAAGAAGTAGGTATTCGTAAAGTTTTAGGTTCTAAAAATAAAGCACTTATTGGACAGTTCTTAACCGAGTCAACCTTAATTGCCTTTTTAGCGCTTTTTGTGGGTTTGCTATTTGTATGGCTTTCTTTAGGATGGTTTAATGGCATTTCAGGAAAAGAAATGTTGATGTCTTCTTTATTAGACCCAAAATTTTTAATATTCATCTTTATGCTTCCATTTATAGTTGGTGGACTAGCGGGTGCATATCCAGCCTTCTTCTTGTCTTCATTTAAGCTCATTAAAGTATTAAAAGGGACATTATCAACAGGGCATAAAAAAAATACCCTACGTAATTTTTTAGTGGTGTTTCAATTTGCAACATCTATCATTTTAATTGTGGGTACAATGGTCATATATAAACAAATAAACCACATTCAATCTGCAAATTTAGGTTTCAATAAAGAGGAAGTGTTAGTGGTTAGCAATTCTGGATTACCACGTGAAACCAGACAATCTCTGAAAAATGAGATTGAACAACTGACTACAGTGAAATCAGCTTCGTTTGCAGGGTTTTTACCAGTATCTAGTTCTTCGCGTTCAAGCACCATTTTTTCTACTGAAACTGTCATGACAGAATCTAACGGATTTAACATGCAGTATTGGAACGTAGATTACGAATATTTAGAAACTGTAGGGATGAAAATGAGTGAAGGCCGGAATTTCTCTCGAGATTTTGGTTCAGATTCAACAGCTATAATATTAAATGAAACGGCTGTTAAATTAGCTGGTTTTCAAAACCCTATTGGTAAAAAAATATATACAGAAAATCAGAATAGTGGCCTTCAAGTCTATACGATTGTTGGTGTAGTTGAAAATTTTAATTTTGCATCTCTGCGTGAAAATGTCGAAGGATTAAGTTTAAAATTAGGAAATAATAGTTGGGAAACTGCCTATAGATTTAATACAAGTGATGTGAATGGCTTGCTGTCTACCATTGAGAATAAATACAAGGCTGCTGCACCAGGAATGCCATTTAAATATGAATTCTTAGATGAAGCTTTTGAAAATATGTATCGCCAAGAGAGACGTGTTGGGACCGTTGCTCTTGTTTTTGCATTATTGGCCATAATTATTGCCTGTCTTGGCTTATTTGGGTTGGCAACTTACATTGCTGAACAACGCACAAAAGAAATTGGCATACGCAAAGTACTAGGCGCTTCAGTAATTACTATTGTTAAAATGTTATCTACAGATTTTGTAAAACTAGTGATGCTTGCCTTTGTAATAGCTACACCTATAGCATGGTGGTTTATGCATAAGTGGCTGCAGGAATTTGCTTTTAGAATAGATCTTCACTGGGGGATATTTGCGGTTACTGGTTTAGTAGCTTTAGTCATAGCTCTAATAACATTGAGTTTTCAGGCTATTAGAGCCGCTATGGCTAATCCAGTAGATAGTTTAAAAACAGAATAAATCCCCCAGCCCCAAAGGGGAGTAAAAAAACTGTAAAATACAAATCAACTTCTACTAGCCTTTTGCGGTCTTTGCTAAGAGCTTAGCGTTCTTTACGTGAAACGTTTTAAAAATTGAAATTCAGTTAATTATCAACTGAAATTGATTTTAAATTTATACCGATGAGCTACGAATTTTAAAAGTGTCCGATTATGTACAAAAAGTGTATCAAAACCGAACACTTTATTTGTTAAATATAGTTTTAAAGTATTGATATATAATTATTTAAACCTTTGGCATCATCTTCACTATATAAATAGTATGAGTATGGAATAAAATATAAACGAATACGCTTATTCCATCTAAAGAGAACAATTATGATCTTAAATTATATCAAAATAGCATCTAGAACTTTATTGAAAAATAAAGCCTACAGCTTTCTGAATATTTTTGGATTAGCCATTGGTATTACCTGTGCAAGTTTAATCTTTCTTTGGGTGGAAGATGAGGTGAGTTTTAATACGTCTTTTAAAAAACAAGACCAGGTATATTATGTGCCAACAAATCATAATTTCAGTGGTGAATGGCGTACCTTTTATTCAACACCAGGGCCCTTGGCTAAGGCACTTAAAGATGAGATTCCTGAGGTAATTAGATCAATAGTAACAATTGGAGCTAATTTGGTATTTCCTATACAAGATGATCATATAGGTAGTGTAGGTAAGTATGCTGATGAAGATATTTTTGAAATTTTTAGTTTAGCTTTTATTGAAGGCAATGCAAAAGATGCATTTAAATCTCAAGAAGCCATAGTGCTTACGGAAGATATGGTGGTGCTACTTTATGGGGAAAATACAAAAGTTCTTGGAAAGACCATAAGGATGAGTAATGGAGATGACTATATGGTGACAGGTGTAATAGAGAACCTTCCTACTAATGTCACTTTTGGATTTAATTGGTTAGCCCCTTTTGAAAGATATGCGAAAAGACAAAATGATATATTGGGATATGACAATAATTTTGCTGATACGTTTGTAGAATTGTCTCCCGAGGCAAATTTTGAAATCGCAGATAGTAAAGTCCGACAAATTCTTTTAAAAAAGAATGGTGATAGTCCTACAGGCACTTATGCTTTTTTGCACACCATGAAAGATTGGCACCTAAGATCAAAATTTGAAGATGGAAAAGTAGTTGGTGGCCGTATTGCTTATGTCCGTTTATTTTCAATAATAGCTATTATAATATTACTCATCGCGTGCATTAACTTTATGAATCTATCCACAGCACGTAGCGAAAAACGCGCTAATGAAATTGGAGTTAGAAAAGCGATGGGTTCTGGTCGATCTAGATTAATCATTCAATTTATATCAGAAGCTTTACTTCTTGCCTTTATAGCAACCTCAATTAGCATTGTGTTTCTATTTATTTTGTTGCCAGAGTTTAACTTACTTATTGAAAAAGATTTGGCACTAGGACTTGCAAAACCTATGCATATTCTATTCCTACTCGGAATCACCTTGGTTTGTGGCATTTTTGCAGGACTTTACCCTGCATTTTATTTATCGGCATTTAAACCTGTAGAAGTCTTAAAAGGTCTAAAAGTCACTCAAGGTTCAGCAACATTTATTAGAAAAGGTCTTGTCGTTGGTCAGTTTACCATGTCTATTGTATTTATTATAGCTACTATTTTGGTATATCAGCAAATTCAGCATGTTAAAAATAGAGATCTAGGCTATGATAAAAACCAATTACTCGTTATGAGAGCGAATGATAAGGTTATTCAAAAATTTTCAGTCATCAAGAAAGATTTAATAAATACTGGAGTTGTGAAAAATACAGCTTTATGTAATTCTGTAGTGCTTTCTGGAGGTAGCAACCGTACTGGGCTGAAATGGGATAGTGCTGAACCTACAGAGGATGTTTTGATTAGTTTGAGGCATGTGAGTTCTGAATTCATACAAACAATAGGAATGGAGATTGTTGAAGGAAGAAATTTTAGTACTATCATGATACAGGACAGTACTAATGTTTTAATCACACAATCATTTGCTGACTTAATGGGAAAAGGTAGCGCATTAGGAAAAAAAGTGACTATCGATGAAAAGGCATATCAAGTTAAAGGAGTCGTTAAGAATTATCTATATGGAGACATGTATGGAACGAGTGACCCAGTACTATTTTTTAATAATGCCAATTATGGGAATTTTTTATATGTTAAAATTGAAGATGAAATTTCTGCGGCTCTAGCTATTTCTAAAATAAAAGCAGTTATGAAAAAGCACAATCCAGTATTTCCTTTTGATTATAATTTTGTAGATAACATATTTGACGCTAGGTTTAAAAACGAACAGCTTATCAGTAAGCTTTCGCAACTCTTCGCCTTATTAGCCATTCTCATTTCATGTTTAGGCCTTTTTGGTTTAGCAGCTTACACAGTGGAAAGGCGCAGTAAAGAAATTGGAATTCGAAAAGTTTTGGGTGCAAGTGTTTCAGGCTTAGTGAAATTATTGTCCAAAGACTTTTTAAGGCTTGTTGGTATTTCCATTTTAATTGCCGTGCCAATAGCTTGGTATGCCATGGAAAATTGGCTTCAAGATTATGCCTATCGCATAGAAATCAATTTGTGGATTTTTATTATTTCGGGTGGTGTTGCCCTTTTAATCGCCATGCTTACCGTGAGTTTTCAAGCTATAAAAGCAGCCTTGGCTAATCCAGTAGATAGTTTAAAAACAGAGTGAATCCCATAACTCTAAAGGGGAGTAAAAAAATTAAATAGAAATAGTAATTATAGAAAAACGAACAATCATGAAAAATTTAATACGTATTGCAATGCTAAGCTTGATTTGCGCAAGTCAAATGGTATTGGCTCAAACAAAAAAGACGGTTGAATCCTTTAGTAAAGTAACGATTAGTCCGCACATCGAAACCACTTTTGTGCAAGGTGACGAAGAATCTGTAACAATACTAAAGAGTACTGAGCCAGAAGATAAAATAAATATCGAAGTGAAAGGAAAGAGTTTGAGAGTTTATCTTGAAGGGGCTAAGGAAACCACTAAGACTAAAAAAACCAACAAGAATGGAGCAAGAATGAATGTCCCTATTTATAAAGGTAAAGTACTAAGTATTCTCATTACTTATAAATACATCGAAGAGCTCTCAATAAGAGGTGAGCAACCAATGCTTTGTGAAAGTTTAATTGATGTTGAAAAATTTAAACTCAGTATATATGGGGATTCTGAAGTGACTTTTAATGAAGTCAATATCCAAGAATTAGATGTGAATAGCTATGGAGAGAATAAATTAACTATTCATAAAGGGAGTATTTATGAACAAAAGTTAACCGCTTATGGTGAATCTTATTTCGATTTAATTGAAGTCAATAATACCACTTCAAAACTCACAGCTTATGGAGAAGCCAAGTTTTTGATCAATGCCTCAGAGCGCATTAAATTCACCGCCTATGGTGAAGCAGAATTGAGTTACAAAGGAACAGCAGATATAGTTACAGGGATAAGAATTGGAGATTCAAAAGTACAACGCATCGATTAATTAAAGTCAATCACTTGTAGTCTCCTCGTTTTTGGAGAGTACAAATAACCAAAAACACTATTATGGAAAATACACTATTAACTACAGAGGAGGCATTTAGAACCGTAAATTCTGGAAGAAAAACGGTCACCTTACTAGACAACATTAATCTAAGCGTCAAAGAAGGAGAATTCATTTCACTCATGGGACCATCAGGTTCAGGGAAATCTACTTTACTAAACTGCATTGGAATGTTAGATGATTTTACAGAAGGAAGCTACACCTTTTTAGACGAGCCTGTCCACAGTTTGAAAGAGAGAAACCGATCTAAACTATACAAAGAGTATATAGGTTTTGTATTTCAGGCGTATCACCTTATCGACGAACTCACCGTATACGAAAATATCGAAACACCTTTGCTCTATAAAAGCGTAAAGTCATCTCAACGGAAAGCTATGGTTGCGGATATGCTAGACCGCTTCAATATTGTTGGGAAGAAAGATTTATTTCCTAGTCAATTAAGTGGTGGCCAGCAGCAATTGGTAGGAATTGCAAGAGCTTTAATTGGAGAACCCAAACTGATTTTAGCGGATGAGCCAACAGGAAATTTAAACTCCAAGCAAAGTGAGGAAATCATGAAATTATTTTCAGAATTAAATAAAGAAGGGGTCACCATAATACAAGCCACACATTCCGAAAGCAATGCGGCTTATGGCTCACGAATAATTAATCTTCTCGATGGGAAAATCGTCTCTTAAAAATAAATGGAATTAGATCAATTCGAGCACTCTTTTTAAACAAGAAAACATCTCGATACATCCCGACGAAAAAGTCGGAACACTCGTTGAGACAAAACAAGTTAAGATCATCATTTTACAAAATACAACCATCGTAACCAAACATTAGCCTACTAAAAAGTGAGTTTTCAATAAACTGGCCAAAACCAAAGACTGGAGTTGAAAATAGGCTATTTATCGTTCAAAAATAAACAAAACATAAAATTATGAAATCTAAAATCATATTATACACCATACTATATATTATGGGACTGGCAGGATATACTCAAGATGAAACAAATACAAGTTATTCGTTAGACGAATGCATTTCTATAGCCTTAAAGAATAACCTCGATTTGAAATCTACTAATTTAGTGGCCAATTCTGAAAAAGTAAACTATCAACGATCAAAGGCAAATTTGTTACCTCGTCTGAATGGCGATTTTAATTTAGGGGTTAATGATGGTAGAAGTATAGATCCATTTACCAATGATTTTATAACTCAAGAATTAACATTTTCGAACGTGAGATTGAGTTTAGATGTTACCATTTTCAATGGCTTTCGATTATTGAATACCGCTAAACAAAACCGACTCAACAAAAAAGCTTCAGAACTGGAAATTGAAGCTGCAGAACAAGATTTAATCTTAAATGTCACCCTTGCCTATCTTCAAGTTTTAAATGCCCGAGATGTATTACAATTAACTAAAGTAAGATTAGAAACGACTCAGCAACAGCTTGGCATACAAGAAGGCTTTTATGAAAACGAATCTGGAAATCCAGCAGATTATGCTGATATAGTAGGGCAAGTATCTAGTGATGAAACCAGTATTTTAGTATCTGAGTCTAGTTTGAATAATGCAAAATTAAATTTAGTTCGATTATTGAATGTAGATGAAGCCATCCATTTTGACACAGAAGGACTTATACTAGATTTTGAAAAATATAGCTTATCTGCTGATGAAGTATACACCCAAGCTATACAAAACTTAGCCATCTTTAAAGCAGGTGAATTGCGCATTGAAGCTTCAGAAAAAGGAGTAAGTATCGCTAAATCTCAGTTTACACCAGAAATTTCTCTTTTTGGAGGAATAAATACCAATTATTCTAGTGCAGCGCAGCTATTCAATTCTACGGGGACTAGTATTGCTGAAACAGGTGATTTTATAAGTTTAGATGGACAGAATTTAATGGTAATGTCAGAGCAAACCTCTTTTGCTGCTCAAAGCATAAATTTTAGGGATCAACTCGATAATAATTTAAATACCGTTGTTGGTGTTGCCGTCAATGTGCCGCTTTTCAATGGGTTTAGAGCAAAGAATAATATGGCTTTAGAAAAAATTAGAGTTGAAGAATCTTTGTTAGAATTAGAACGCACACACTTAGATATTAAGAATGCCATCGCTCAAGTTCATTTTGATATGGAAGCAGTTTACAAAAGATACAATAGCTTTTTAAGTCAAGTTGAGGCCTATAAAGAATCCTATCGGATAAACGACATCAGGTTTAAAAATGGGGTCTCTAATTTCTTAAACTACATCACCAGTAAAAATAATTTAGACAATGCAAAAGTAAACCTTGCAAATGCCAAGTACGACTATTTATTGCGCGTAAAGGTGTTGGATTATTACAGAGGAACGGAAGATCGTTTTAATTAAACTGTAGAAGGTGAAACGCAGTTCTTCAGATAAGTTAGCTAGCAAACAAGAAACTTTAAGTGAGATGCTGAAATAAATTCAGCAGGACAAAATCATATTGAATTGTCACCCTGAATTTATTTCAGGGCCTCACAGCCACAAACCACCACAACTTGTCACCTTGAATTCATTTCAGGGTCTCCTTGTCGTTAACCTAGATTGACCTAAGCTAAATAGACGCTGATACAGAATCGAAGTTCTTCAGATAAGTTAGCTAGTAAACGAGGAACTTTGCGTGAGATGCTGAAACGTAGTTCAGCATGACAAAACAGGTTGAATTGTGATCATTAATAGTGTAAAGAATCTATCCTAATTTAACCCATAAGTCTTTCCAATTAGGATTGTCTTTCTCTATTAAATTTAATTTCCATTGCCGATGCCAATTTTTCAATTGCTTCTCCCTAGCAATAGCATCCTCTATATATTGAAACTCTTCTAGATATACCATTATTTTTAGATTATACTTTGAAGTAAATTTACTGCCTGTTCCAGTAGTGTGCCTCTCCATTCTATCGTCTATGCCGCCAGTTACACCAATATATAAAGTTCCATTTGGCTTGTTGGTTAGGATATAAACCCAGTAGTTATGATACGCATGTTTAGGCACTACTTTAATTTCCAAAATTAATATTGATCTTTAAATTAAGAAAAATAATTTATCGTTGATAGGTAAATATCAAATTTGAAATAGTAATCTAAAGTTAGTTACGGAAAATGCTGAAACGAATCCTGATTGAGAGTTGGAAAATATATGAGTCGCTTTAGATGAGATGCTGAAATAAATTCAGCAGGACAAAATCAGGTTGAATTGTGATCCTGAATTTATTTCAGGGTCTCACAGTCACAAACCACACCAACTTGTCACCCTGAATTTATTTCAGGGTCTCCATATGGTTAACTTGGATTGCTCAAATTTATCAAGGCTCAAATACTGTATCGAAGGTCATCAGATAAGTTAAATAGCAAGCAAGAAACTTTGACTGAGATACTGAAATAAATTCAGCATGTACAAAATCATGTCGAGTTGGTCAGTACAACCAAGTTCACTACAAGATGCGAGATCCCTCTATTCCCTGTACCCCTCTGCTTGAAGTTCAAACAGTTCTGCATAAAGTTTAGGATTGGCCAATAATTCTTTGTGGGTTCCCAATTCTAAAATACTTCCATTTTCAAGTACCAAAATTCGATTTGCCATTCTCACAGTTGAAAAGCGATGGGAAATAATAATGCTAGTCCGGTCTTTGGTCAAGCCAATAAACCGCTGGAAAACTTCCGACTCTGCTCTGGCATCCAAGGCAGAAGTAGGTTCATCCAAAATAATAATGGGTGCATCTGACATATAAGCTCTCGCCAAAGCAATTTTCTGCCATTGGCCGCCAGAGAGCTCTGCTCCTTTCTTAAAACGTCTGCCTAAACCTTGGTCATAACCCAAAGGTAAACTTTCAATCACATCGTTGGCAAGACTCTGTACTGCAGCATCTTTGATTTTATCAATATTATGCTCTTCGTCAATATTCCCAACTGCAATATTGATTTTAGCAGTTAAATAATACTTCACAAAATCCTGAAAAATTGCTCCCAGCATTTTTTGATAATCTTCTTTTCTATACTCTCGAATCGGTACGCCATCCATTAAAATTTGACCACCAGTAGGTTCGTAAAGCCGCAATAAAAGTTTTATCAGTGTCGTCTTCCCTGCTCCATTTTCTCCAACTAAAGCCAGTTTCTCTCCTTTTTTCAAGTCAAACGTTAGTGAGGACAATACCATTTTCTCTGACTGTGGATAGCTGAAACTCACATTATCAAAATGAATGCTGTGGTTAAATTCTGAAGGGGCTTCACGATATTGCTCTGGATTATCATTACTAAAGTCCATGTCGGTAAATTCGAAATAATCCTGGAGATACATGGCGCTTTGAGTGATGTTTGAAAAACGAGAAAATACAGTTTGCAATTGGTTTCGCAACTGGCTAAAGGAACCTGCCAAAAAAGTTAAGTCTCCAATGGTTACCAAACCAGCGACTGCCTTTAAAACAATAAAAACATAAGCACCATAATAGGCTAAGTCACCTAAAATATGAAAAACGCCTCCCCATAAACTTTTTTTAATGGAAAGTTTTTTATTGGCTTTGTAGTACTTATCTGAAATGCGTTTAAACGTAGAGCTTATAAAATCAGCCAAACCAAACAACTTGATCTCTTTGGCGGTGACATCACTCGCACCAATCATACGCATATAGTCTAGCTCACGACGTTCTGGAGTCCAGCTCTTTTGAAGTGAATAACTAGACTGGCTATATTTCAGCTCATTAATAAACGACGGAATAATAGAAATGACCAGCAACACAATTAAAATAGGATAAAAATAAATCAATCCAGAAACCAAGGATATTATTGTGATAATATCTTGGATTTGTGCCAAGACGTTAGACATTAAAGACACTCGACTGGTAGTTTGCTGTCGAGCACGCTCCAACTTATCGTAGAACTCTGAATCTTCGAGACTTGCCAGTTCAACTTTAGCGGTTTTTTGAATCAGTTCTATCGACGATGCATTGGAATATAGATCACCCAAAAGTCCATCGGTTAAGGAAATAAGCCGATTAAATACATCACTTAGTATAGCTAAGAGCAATTCTATACCAATCAACCAATATAATCTGTTTAGATCGGACGTATCCAGATCGACTTGGAGAATCACCTCATCTATAATTTCCTTTCCTACCCAAAGTAAAGTGATTGGGATAAGGGATTTAAGCAATCTTAAAAACACATTCCCAATAAATAAGCCAGGGTGGGTTTGGTAAACTCTGCTTAAAAAACGAGGTATAAACCTCAGGGAAGCAAAATCATTTTTATTCTCAGATACACTAACCATACATATATATTATCTCCACAAAGTTAAACGATTACAGTACTTAAATGAAACCACAACTAACCTTCTTTACGCAAAACCTCCAAAGGTGAACTGCGTAAGACAGTTTGAATATTGCTCAAGCCAATCACCAAAACCAAAAGGGTAATACCTGGTAAAAAAACTAAAAAGGGAATCAAGGAAGGCACAAAGGGCTCCTTGAAAACAAGTAGAGCTAAGCAGAAGCTACTTACTAAAGCCAACAAAATTCCAACTAAACTCCCCAGCAGTCCTAAAAACAGATATTCCAAAGCGGTTATTTTTAAAATCTGTGTATTTTTTGCACCTAAAGTTCGCAGCAAAACACTTTCTTTAATACGTTGGTATTTACTGGTTCTTACAGAACCTATCAAAACGATAATGCCCGTAAGAATACTAAAGAAAGCCATAAAATTAATGATCCAAGAAATCTTATCTAAAATATCTTCCAATAAGGTGTATACTTGTCGCAAATCTATCACCGAAACGTTAGGAAATTTCGCTACCAAATCCCTTTGTAATTTTGCTGAAGCTTCCTCATCTGGTACAGCGGTGGTAATCACATTAAACTGTGGAGCCTTTTCTAAAACACCCTTGGGAAAAACAATGCTAAAATTAAGCTGAATTTGTCCCCAGTCTACTTTACGAATACTGCCCACAGTGGTTTCCATAAGCACACCTTGCACATTAAAAACAACGGCATCGCCAACTCCTAATTTTGCATCTTCGGCGAGATTATCTGAAATAGAAATCTTCACCAGATCTCCAGACTTTAACTCTGGGATCCACTCCCCTTCTATAATTTCTTCTGAATCAATCAACGTGTCGCGATAGGTAGTTCTAAACTCATGGTTTAAAATCCAACCGCGAATCTGGCTCGTTGAATCCTGTCGTATCTCATTCACCTGCTGATCTTTAATTTTTTGCATTCGCATAGTCACCAGCGAAATGTTATCAAGAGTGGGCAAATCACTCTCAATAAGTTGTTTTTCTACAGCATCGCGTTGATCAGTTTGCACATCTAAAATGATCATATTGGCAGTTTCTGTCGATTGCTCAATATCAGTTTTAGCCAATAAAATATCTTTAGTAAAATATAAGGTACTGATCAAAAATGTCCCTAAACCGATGGCGACCAC
>Ga0136566_1000228_pt1 | contig 22091 bp, 18 predicted proteins | sample AntDeeMetagenom2_FD_104786 | JGI IMG/M metagenome (GOLD analysis project Ga0136566, IMG submission 104786) | Saline lake microbial communities from Deep lake, Antarctica - Metagenome #2 | ecosystem: Environmental > Aquatic > Non-marine Saline and Alkaline > Saline | place: Antarctica: Deep lake... | reverse complement strand
CGTTAAAAAAGGATATAGCGGAGGAAACAATAAGGATGATAACCAAGTCGATTCAATTTCTGGAGCAACCATAACTAGTTACGGAGTTTCTGTAATGATTGAAAAGAGACTTAAAAATTATCTACCGTTTCTAAAACAGCGTCAAAATATTAAAGTTGCAATACGATAAGTTATGAGCTCAGAAACAAATCAAAAGTCAGAAACTGAAGCCGAAAAGAAGAAAGTTGAAATGCTTCTCTTTTTATCGAGTTCAGAAGAGAGAGAACATTTTTTGTCAAAGGCAAATCGCAAAATTTTAAAGGATCCTTTAAATGATAACAATCCTATTACAGTTCAGGTTTTAGGAATCTGTTCTGCGTTAGCAATTACGGTTCAGCTTAAGCCTGCAATCGTAATGTCTCTAGCAGTGGTTTTCGTCATGGCCTTCAGTAATGTGATCATCTCTTTACTTAGAAATTCGATACCAAGTAGAATTCGTATTATAGTTCAACTTGTTGTAGTAGCAGCAATGGTTATTCTTGTAGATCAAATCCTAAAGGCTTATGCTTTCGACGTGAGTAAACAACTTTCTATTTTTATCGGTCTTATCATTACAAACTGTATAATCATGGGACGTCTTGAAGCTTTTGCTTTGGGAAACGGTGTTTATAAATCGTTTTTAGATGGAATTGGGAATGCCGCAGGTTATGGACTTATTTTAATCGTTATTGCTTTTTTTAGAGAACTTCTTGGTTCAGGTAAATTGCTAGGGTATGAAGTTTTAGGACATAAAGGTGTAACTTTAGCCGAGTCTACTGGATTATATGGCTTAGGTTATGAAGATAATGGGTTTTTTCTATTATCTCCAATGGCACTTATTGTTGTAGGTATTATTATCTGGGTTCAGAGAGCTGGCAATAGAAAATTAGTTGAGGAAAATTAAATAAAAGCAGTAGAGATGGAATTAGTAAACTTATTTGTAAAAAGCATTTTTATAGAAAACATGATTTTTGCATATTTTCTTGGAATGTGTTCTTATTTAGCGGTCTCAAAAACAGTTAAAACAGCTGTAGGTTTAGGAGCTGCTGTGATATTTGTATTATTGATCACAGTCCCTGTTAATTATCTTCTTGATAATTACTTGCTTCAACCAGGAGCTTTATCTTGGTTGGGGGCTGAATTTCTAGAGGTAGATTTGAGCTTTCTTAGCTTTATCATGTTTATAGCGGTAATTGCCTCTATGGTTCAGCTTGTTGAAATGATTGTTGAGAAGTTTGCTCCCGCACTATACGGTTCCCTAGGTATATTCTTACCTCTTATTGCCGTAAATTGTGCTATATTAGGGGGGTCTCTATTTATGCAACAAAAAGATTTTAATGGTATAGAAGGTGCACTTGTATATGGGTTTGGAAGTGGACTAGGATGGTTTTTAGCCATACTTGCTATTGCAGCAATTAGAGAGAAAATAGCTTACTCTAATGTGCCAGCCCCACTTAAGGGGTTAGGAATAACCTTCATTATTACAGGATTGATGGCTATTGGTTTTATGAGTTTTATGGGTATTAAATTATAAATAAAAAGGATTATGACAGTTATATTATCGAGTGTTGCAGTATTCTTAACTTTAATTTTATTGTTGGTTGTTATTTTACTAGCAGCCAAAGCGAAGTTATCTCCGTCTGGACCAGTTAAGGTCAATATAAATGGAGAGAAAGATTTAGAAGTTGGTTCTGGATCCACTTTACTAAACACATTAAGTGAAAATAAATTATTTTTACCATCTGCTTGTGGAGGTGGTGGAACGTGTATCCAATGTAAATGTATCGTGGAAGATGGAGGTGGTTCAATTCTTCCTACAGAAGAGCCGCATTTTACAAGAAAAGAAATTGCTGAAGGTTGGCGATTAGGATGCCAAGTGAAAGTGAAACAGGACATGAGAATTCAAATTCCTGAGGAAGTTTTTGGTATTAAGAAATGGCAAGCCACGGTAGTGTCCAATTATAATGTAGCTTCTTTTATCAAGGAATTTATCGTTGAACTTCCTGAAGATATGGGTTACAAAGCTGGTGGATATATTCAAATTGAAATCCCTACTTGCGAAGTAAAGTTTGAAGATTTAGATATTTCTGCGCATCCAGAAGAACATCCTGGTGATGTTGACAAGTTTAAAGCTGAATGGGATTCTTTCAAACTATGGCCTCTTGTTATGAAAAACACTGAGACTGTAGAAAGAGCATATTCTATGGCTTCCTACCCAGCAGAAGGTAGAAAAGTAATGTTGAATGTACGTATTGCTACTCCTCCTTTTGATAGAGCAAAAGGGGATTGGATGGACGTAAATCCAGGTGTTGCTTCTTCATATATCTTTGGATGCAAAGCAGGAGACAAAGTTACAATTTCAGGTCCCTATGGTGAATTTTTCATCAATGAAAGTGAATCAGAAATGCTATATGTAGGTGGTGGTGCAGGAATGGCCCCAATGCGTTCTCATTTATATCACCTTTTCAGAACCATTAAAACAGGTCGTAAGGTTACATTTTGGTACGGTGGACGTTCAAAAAGAGAATTATTTTATACAGAACACTTTAGGGCCTTAGAGCGTGATTATCCTAATTTCAAGTTTTACTTAGCTCTATCTGAACCTCAAGAGGAAGATAACTGGAAACAAAAAGATGGAATCGATGGAGATGGAGATGGTTTTGTCGGATTTATCCACCAGTGTGTGATCGATAATTACTTAAATCATCATGAAGATCCTGAGGATATGGAATTATACTTTTGTGGTCCACCATTGATGAACCAAGCAGTTCAAAAAATGGGTGAAGATTTTGGTATTCCAGATGAAAATATCAGATTTGATGATTTCGGCGGATAAGATAGATTGAATTTCATAACCCCAATCAAGAAATTGTTTGGGGTTTTTACATTAAAAACTATGGGGCTACTTACAGACCAACAATTACACAATCTTGCCATGAATGTCGTTGGTAAGGACTTGGAGGAACTGGGTTATGAATTTTTAGCTGTGAACAGTAAAAAATCCAAAAATCCACAGTTTGTAGCTACCAAAGAAAAGAGGTTGATATTTGTTGTTGTGAGAGCGGTTAACTATCCCGATAACCCAGTGTTTTATGATGAGGAGTTAATGGGGAAAGTTAGCAAACACGGTATCAATTACGAGGCTAAAACTTTTTATGCAGGTGTTGGTGTAGCCAATTCCATAAGCTATGAACTTCCTGTAGACTCTGAAGAGGATTATATTTTAAATTACACAGGTTTAATCGAAATTAAATGAAGTATTTTTTTTTAGCACTAAGTTTTCTCTTTTTATCTTGTCAAAACACCACTACAAATTCAAAAACCTTTAGAGGAAGTGCCTTAGGGACTACGTATTCCATCAAATATTTTTCAGAAAATTATATTTTAAAAGAGTCTGCTATTGATTCGATTTTAAAGTCTATTAATTTGTCCATGAGCACTTATATGGATGAATCCGATATTTCCAGAATCAATGCTGGAAAGTCTGTCGTTGTCGATGATAATTTCCAACAGGTTTTTAAAGCTTCTCAACGTATTTATAAAGATACTGATGGTTATTTTGATCCTAGTGTCGGTATGCTTGTGAATGCATACGGATTTGGGCCTCAAGGCTATTCTGAAGATATCAAAGAGAGTCAAGTAGATTCACTATTTCAGTTTGTAGGTTTTAACCATATTCAATTATCTGAAGATGACAAAGTTGTTTCAGACCTTCCTGTACTTTATTTAGACTTCAACGCCATAGCCAAAGGGTATACGGTGGATGTGTTTGGGAACTACTTAAAATCCAAAGGGGTCATTCACTATTTGGTAGAAATCGGTGGAGAAGTGAGAGTTAAAGGTGAGAACCTAGACAAGGCTTCTCCCTGGAAAGTAGGTATAGAACTTCCATCAGAAAATAATTCTAGAGAATTGATTTATGGCATTGAACTTAAAGATGAGTCTTTAGCTACATCTGGTAATTATAGAAAGTTCAGATTGGATTCCTCTTCAGGAAATAAGTATGTACATACTATCGATCCAAATACAGGTCGATCCCAAAAAACAGATATTCTTTCAGCCTCAGTTATTACGAGCACTTGCGCCGATGCCGATGCTTATGCAACTGCATTTATGGCAATGGGATTTGAAAAGTCTCTTAGATTCATAGAGAATCAAAATACCTTAAAAGTAATTTTAATCTATAGTGATTCATATGGAAATCAAATGACTTATATCTCCCCTGAAATTCAATCTTCAGTTGAGGAATTCTAAGAGGGTTTAGTGCAGATGGGGAGTAATTCACCTTTGCTAAGTCTAAAGTAGTCTACTTCTTCCATTGTTAATTCAGAAGTTAGATCTACTTCCTTTACCTGAAATCCGATTTTCCTTAGCTTATCAAAATAATCGCGGCCATAGATTCTTAAATGATCATACTGTCCGAAAATCCGAGATCTCTCTTTGGAATCAGTTATGGAATCATCCTCAAATGTCGTTGCTCTCGAAAGATCTTGTGGAATTTGAAGTATAGCTATTCCGCCAGGTTTAAGAACTCTTAGAAGCTCCCTCATAGCTTTAGAGTCGTCTTTTATATGCTCTAGAACATGATTGCAAATCAAGGTGTCGAAATAATTAGTCTCAAAGGGTAAATCACAAATATCCGCCTTTACATCTGCGATTGGAGAATTGAGATCTGTGGTTGTGTATTCCAAGTTTTGCATGGCTTTAAACCTTTTAAAAAAGGCTTGTTCAGGTGCGAAGTGAAGCAATTTTTGTCTTCGAGTAAAAAAGTCGGTTTTTCGTTGTAGATACAACCAAAGCAAACGGTGCCTCTCTAAAGACAAGGTAGATGGACTCAGAACATTAAGTCTCTGTTCTTGATATCCATAAGGTAAAAATTTCGAAAAGGTTTTACCATCTATAGGATCTTTACGGGCATTTCCTTTATAAATCAAAATCAATACTGGCCTTACGATCAAGCTCATCTGAATCAAGAATGGTCTTGGGAATAAATTGAGGAGAATTTGAAAGATTTTTTTCAAAACTAAAAAATATTTTTGAATGGTAAACTTAAAGCTAAATCATCACTTATACCAAATTATATTTATAATGCCGTATGGATAAATTGAATTATTTTTTGATTGATTGAAATCAAAAATAACTAGCATAGCCTTAGCTACGGTAATTATTTTTGATGAAAAGCATGCTAAAAAAGCCTGTGCCGAATTCGTATCGGTAAAACGATTTATTGCGTTATTATAGGTCTAATTTGGTATTATACCAAATTATGCCTCACTAATACCTGTTTGTATGATGAATATCTACATATCAACTTTGAGCCATTTAGGGTAGTATCGCCGTGAGTGAAAAATTCAAATCACTTACCAAGAGTTTTATCTGTCTTTTGTGAGTCTAGAACTCTAAGTGAATTAAAAGATTTATCCTTAAGTTTAGATCCATTTTTCTCTTCTTTTAAAACAATCCTGAGATGGTTCCTTCTCTATCTATTTTAATCTTTTCAGATGAGGGGTTTGAAGGCAAACCAGGCATCCTAAGTATATTGCCAGCAATTGGAATAATGAATCCAGCTCCTGCAGCTAGTTCAAATTCACGAATATGTATGTCAAAATTTATAGGCCGACCTAGTAATTTTTCGTTGTCACTTAAGCTTTTTTGGGTTTTAGCCATACAAATGGGTAGCTTACCATAGCCTAAATTTTCAAATTTAATTAATTGATTTTTTGCTTTGGCAGAAAGTACTACGGAATTAGCTCCATATATTTTTCTGCAAATTTTTTCTATTTTAGTTATAGAGGAATCATTCAGATCATAAGTAGGAGTAAACTTAGCTTCACAGGTTTGGGCAGCAGCCATCACTTTTTCAGCCAATTCGATACAGCCTTTACCCCCTTCAGTCCAGCCATAACTTAAAGCTACAGGGACACCTATTTTTTTGCAATAAAAATAAATGAGGTTTTTTTCAGCTTCTGTATCGCTGTTAAAGGCGTTTATAGAAACAACTATGGGCAATCCGAAGCTTTGAATGCTTTCTATATGCCTCTCCAAATTTGGGATTCCTTTCTCCAAGGCATCTAAATTTTCTTCTGTTAGACGATCTAGTGGTAGTCCTCCATGATACTTGAGCGCTCTTATTGTTGCTACAATTACTACAGCTTTGGGAGATAAGTTAGCTTTCCTGCATTTTATATTCAAGAACTTTTCAGCGCCTAAATCGGCTGCAAATCCAGCTTCAGTGACCACATAATCCCCTAGGCTCATAGCCATTTTTGTAGCGATAATAGAGTTGGTTCCCTGAGCGATATTGGCAAAAGGTCCTCCATGTATAATCGCTGGATTTCCTTCAAGTGTTTGAACCAGATTAGGTTTGATGGCATCTTTTAATAGAACAGCCATTGCCCCAGAAGCATTCAAGTCTTTGGCATAAATCGCTTTACCTTCAAAAGTATCCCCAATATAGATGTTACAGCACATCTCTTGTAAGTTTTCTAAGTTGTTGCACAAACATAGAATAGCCATAATTTCTGATGCTGCTGTAATGTTAAACCCTGTCTCACTGGGAATTCCGCCTGATTTACCCCCTAAGGATGAAACGATGTTCCTAAGAGAGCGATCGTTCATATCCATACAGCGTTTCCAAATGACAGTGCGAGGGTCTATACCTAAGTTTTTACTTTTGTTTTGTATGTTGTTATCAATGAGTGCCGCAAGTAAATTATTAGCCATAGCAATAGCATGAAAATCACCTGTAAAGTGCAGGTTGATGTCTACCATGGGAATAACTTGACTCCAGCCTCCTCCTGTAGCTCCACCTTTCATCCCAAAAACAGGCCCTAAACTAGGCTCTCTTAAAACCACAACTGACTTTTTGCCAATGTGGTTTAAACCATCGTTAAGGCCAATGGAAGTGGTTGTTTTTCCCTCTCCTGCTGGGGTGGGTGTGATAGCCGTGACTAAGATAAGATTACTCTGATTAACTTTATTCTCATCTATTAAGTCTAAAGGTAGTTTAGCCTTTTCATTTCCATAATATTCTAAATGGGTTTCTTTAATGTCTAATTTTTCAGCGATCTCTTTAATGTGATTCGCTTTAACTTTTTGTGCAATTTCTATGTCAGTCATTTGTTTTTTTCTGGAATTGGGATGTGAATGCTTAATTATTTACCACTGTGATTTGTCAAATATAGGTATTGAAAGCTTGGAGAAACAACTTGGTATACTATTAAAGGAAGAAATAAATAAAGCCTTTAATAAAAAAGGTAAATGGCTTTATTTATGCTTTTATTAAGGGGATATAAAGTCATATTATGATTCTTTATCTCACAGTAAAATATCGAGGAATCTTTTTTCTTTTTTATCATCTATTTCAGTCCTTTTTTCAGGTTTAATCCAAATAAAAGATATGAGGTCCCAATAGCCCCAGAAGGCCAAAACAAATAATATTCAAACTCAGTGTTTTCAATCCCTTGTCCTTGTGCAATTAAAGTCCGATTATAATAAGTCACACCATTCCGAGAATTACAGTTCAAGACAAAATGATAACCTATGAAAAATTCTTTTTCCAGTATAGCGATGTAATTAGCCATCAAAAAATATATTTTTCCATATCTTATTAAATTTAGAGCATAAAAAATAAGGCTGAAAAGAGACAATTTATCGCGATATTATAGATTTAATTTGTCAGGAATAAAATTGAAAAATTTAGCACTAAAATCCCCTCTGAGTTGATTTTCAGGTCAACTTGATTGTCATTGCAACCTATAAAGAGTAGAAAAAATCAGATTGGAATAGGGGGTCTATGTATCATTAAATCTCTTACGAGTTATCTTGTGATTTTCAACTTAGGTTAGGGATTGGATTTTTCATAAGTGTTATAGGTCGATGAAAGTTCACGAATTGCTTTTTCTATTACTGGACGTTTTACACAAGAGTATCCAAAAATAAGACCTTGTTTTTCATTATTTATAAAACAATTACTGTAGTGATGAACATTAATAGTTAATCTTTTTAAGCTATCTTTTATAATCTTATCCGATAAATGACCTGGAATCTCTGCTAAAAGATGCAAACTTCGAGCCTCTGAGTCTATTATTTTTACTGAAGATGGCATATGCCTTTTGAAATTGTCAATAAATATAGATCGGCGTTCTTCTGCTACATTGACAACATTTTTAATATGGTTATAAATATAATTTTTTTCTATAAATTGGCTCATAATAAATTGATTTGAAGGCGAAACAAATCTATGTGAGTGTTTTTGTAAAGCCTTGATAACTTCCAATAAGTAGTAGGGGACTACCATATAGCCTAAACGGACAGATTGGTGTAACAATCTATTAAATGTACCTAAAAACACTGTTCGGTTTTCCTGATCTAAACTAAAAATGGCTTCTTGTCTATCTTTCCAATTACTGATTTCATGGTCGTAGTCATTTTCGATGATAACTGCTTTATGGCTGCTTGCCCATTCCAAGATTTCAAGCTTTCTCTGCAAGCTCATCCTTACCCCTGTAGGATAATGATTTGAAGGTGTAAGGTGAATAACTTTTGGGGATACTGCACCCTTTGATTTATACTCTTTAATTTTAAGGCCTTGGTTATCGACTGGCAGCTCATTAATTTTAGTTCCTAAACTTTTAAAAATAGATTGCACATTTGGAAATGTTGGGTTTTCCATCACAATAGTATCTTTTGGATTTAATAAAGCATTCCCAATTAAATATAAAGATTGTAATGAACCCGACACTATAATAATTTGTTGGTAATCACATTTGATACCACGAACAAGGTTTAAATAATTTGCAACATTCTTTTTAAAAATTTCTATACCCGATGAATCAGAAAAAGATAGAGATGAAAATTTTACGCGTCTCCAATATTCATCAGAAATCTTTTTCCATTGGTTTATAGGGAAGACATCCAAGGGAGGTAAACCAGGCCTAAAGGCTACGAATTTTTCATCTGTGGAATGAAGTAGACCTGCATTTTTTGAAAAGAGTTTTCCACGTCTAGAAATTTCAGGATAACTAGAGAGTTGACTTATTCTTTCTATTTTGGTATATGAGATGTCAATTTTTTTAACCCAATAACCAGATCCTGGTTTAGATTCTATGCTACCTTCTATCAGTAAAAGCTCAAAGGCCTTTATCGTTGTACTTCTTGAAACACCCAACATTTCAGAAAGTTTTCTTGTAGAAGGCAGCTTGCTTCCCTTAGGAATACTTTGATCTTCAATCTTTCCTTTGATGAAAATTTTGATTTTCATATACTTAGAAAGTTGAAAGTCACCCTCTGTTAAGTTTAATTCCCCTTTTATGAGGTTTAGAATGAGATCAGAACTGGTATGCATTATTTTTTTGAATTGGTATGTAAAATATAAAGAAAAAACTTCCTATTTTACAGTATCAAAAATTTTACTTACAAAAATTTATACATATGAAAAATATTTACCTTTTATTTTGTTTATTTTGTATAAGTGCATTCTCGCAAAATGTAACTATAACAAAGGTCATTGAGACAGGCTGTTCAAATCCTTTTGTCAAAACAGTAGAGCTTTATGTGGACGGTACTGTAGATTTTGAAAATGATGATATAGTTTTAAATTATATGCAAAATGGAGATCCTTGGCAGAATAATCAGATTGATATCTCTGGTTTAGGACTTCAAACAGATGCTTTCGTTTACATTTTGAGAGACATTCCGCTAATGCAAGCTGAATTCCCTTCAACTATCTTTGATGCTAGCAACACAATAGAGGTTGGAACTTCAACAAGTGGCGATGATGGATACCAATTGGTGTTAAACGGAACAGTAATTAGTCAGTTTGGTAAAACTGAAACAGACGCTGATGATGACACTGAATCTAATTGGAATCATAATGATGCTGTAGCTACAAGATTAGATGGTATTACAGATACTGGAACTTGGGATCCTGCGCAGTGGTCTATTACTGCAGAAAACGATTTAGATGACCATACTGCTTGTCAAGAAAATGGAGCAAGTCCTAACTTAGAAACCTATTTTGGAACCTTAGGAAGTACTTTTCCTTTAGGTTCAGGTTCTGGTTGGACTCCTGTGGGTGATGTATGCACAATAGCTTTAGGAAGTACATCTGTAACTTGTGCAACATTTTCAAATGGTGATTCTGACGATACTTATACTGCTACGCTAGATTTTATAGGTGGAAATAATGATTTTATTTTTGTGGTAAACTCAACTGTAGGTACAGTTGGTGGCGATGATCCTTCAAATACCGAAACGGGCACTATTGTAATTACCAATATTCCAGAAGGTATAGATATTACCGTTTCGCTTAGTGATATAGCAGATGGGGGTATATGTGATTTATCTGAAGATATCAGCAGCCCTGGCTGTGTACCATTGGTTTTGAACGAAGTCCTTTTTGATCCTCCTAGTGACGATGACCAAACAACAGAAATAGAAGGTGATGCCAATAACGACGGAACAAGAGATGCTTCTGAAGATGAATTTATGGAATTTTTTAATAATTCGAATGAAGATTTAAACATCAGTGGATATACTATATTTGACTCCAACGCTTTATCTTCTGATACACCAAGACACGTGGTGCCCGCAAATACAATAATTTCTGCTAATAGTGCTTATGTTGTTTTTGGAGGAGGAACACCTACTGGTAGTTTTGGAACGGCTATTGTCCAAACAGCCTCTTCAGGGGATCTTAATTTAACAAATAGTGGAGATGATATTATAGTCAAAAATTCTTCAGGCTTAACGGTCATCGATTTTGATTCTGATGACTTGAGTTTAAATTTTGGGGATAATCAATCTATTACTAGAAGCCCAGATATAACAGGTGATTATGTACTTCATACGGATGCAAATGCAGATTTAGTTTTTTCGCCAGGATTGCAAGTAGATGGTACAACCTTATCAATTCAAGATAATCGCTTGAAATTTGATATTACATTCTATCCAAACCCTGTAAAAAACGGATTTGTGAATATTAATTCTAAAACTGAGGGTACCAAGACTATCGAGTTATATGATCTCACTGGTAGACTGGTCATGTCGACAAAATTGGACATAAGTATATTAGATGTTTCCAGTATAGGAAGTGGCATTTACTTGTTAAAGGTTACGATTTCAAATCGCACTTCAACAAACAAATTGATTATTGACTAGTGACTATTTCAAAGGTAAGGCTGCTATTCTAAATGGCAGCCTTTTTTATGAAATGATAATTAATTTGCGCATAACTGGTATCTAAATTTGTTTGTAAACACAATACAGTGTTAACTATATAACTATACGACTCATGAGTAAAAGCAAGACTTTAAAAAGTGTTTTGGGTATTTTTTTGCTTATCCTTTTACAGTATTCCTGTACTACAGATGATATACTACCTGCTTTAGAATTGACAGCAAGTGATACCAATCTCAGCGAAAATGAAGGTAGTATTGAAATAACAGCAATTTTAAATTCAAGAAGTAGTGCAACTGTAGCCGTACCTCTATTAATTAGTGGCACTGCAACGGAAGGTGTTGATTTTTCTGTTTCTGCTACAGAAATCACAATTAGCAACGGACAAACTTCTGGAAGTATAATCATCAATGGGCTTCAAGATCGGGACATCGAAGGTGTGGAAAACCTAAATATCTCCTTAGATAGTGGTGCGGGATTTCTTGTTTTATCAGGTTCTAGTTTAGAGATACAAATTTTGGATGATGATACAGATACCGATAATGATGGTGTTTTAGATTCTGACGATGAATGTGTCGATGTCGCTGGCGAAATTGAAAATAACGGCTGTCCTTTTTTAGGATTTTTAATAAATGAGGTTAATTATGATCCTGCTTCAGATGCCCCAGGAGATGCTAACGGAGATGGAATAAGAAGTCCTCTTGATGATGAATTTATAGAATTTTTTAATTCTGGTTTAGCCTTAGATATTTCTGGCTATACCCTTTCAGACGCAGATCAAATTAGGCATACTTTTCCTGCTGGAACTATTTTACCAGTAAATAGTGTATTAGTCGTTTTTGGCGGAGGCACACCAACAGGTAGTTTTGGTGGAGCAATTGTTCAAACCGCGTCAGAAGGTCAATTAAATATAAGTAACTCTGGAGATTTTATGACTCTAGCAGATCCAAGTGGAGATCCAGTATTAACCTTTGATGTTGAGCCTTTATCCAATAATCCAAATGAATCTTATACCCGTAATCCAGACCTCACAGGAGAATTTGAACAACACGCGGGACTAGATGGTACAGATGGGGCTTTGTTTTCTCCAGGCACAAAACTAGACGGGAGTTCTTTTTAACCTCATAAAAATAAATGGAATACTTAGGAGTAATCATAGCGCTTGTTTTTATAGTAATTGTAGCCCGATTACTATTAAAAAAACATAATCCACATGCCATCTTGTTGGTTTCTGGATTGCTAATGCTATGTATCTCTTATTTTTTGAATTACAAATTACCAGTCTTAAAAGAGGAAACCGGTTTTATTGGCTTTGATTTTTTTAGATACATCAAAGAATCTTTTAGTAAAACCAATGCTGGCGTAGGTCTCATGATTATGGCCATTGGTGGTTTTGTTGCTTATATTGATAAAATTGGGGCATCTAAAGCCTTGGTTTATGTCGCTATGAAACCACTAAAGCTTTTTAAGAAAAAACCTTATATAGCTGCTTCTATGGTTATACCTATAGGTCAAATCTTATTTGTTTCTATCCCATCTGCAGCGGGTTTAAGTTTATTGCTTATGGCATCATTATTTCCAATACTGGTCAATTTGGGAGTAAGCAGAGTGTCGGCAGTGTCTGTAATTACAGCAACAACGGCTTTTGGCATGGGACCAGCATCCGCTATCACCGTAAGTGCCTCAGCATTATGCGACATACCTATTATAGATTATTTAGTGGACTATCAAATTCCTTTAGTATGGCCGTTGAGCATTTCGATGATGGTAACGTATTATTTTGTAAATAAACATTTTGACAAAAAAATTGAAAAAGAAAAAGTGATAGAAACTGAAAGTGATAAAAAATCAGACGTTCCTGTAATCTATGCGCTCATCCCTATTTTACCCATAATTCTGCTTATTGTTTTTTCAAAACTATTTAACTTATTTCCTTCACCCATCACATTAGACACTACCACAGCCATGTTTATTAGTCTTTTTGTAGCCTTGACATTCGAAGCGATTAGAAAAAGAAATATCAAAGAGGTTTTTGATACGCTAAAAATATTTTGGAGTGGAATGGGTAACATTTTTAAGACAGTAGTCACCTTAATTATAACAGCTGATATTTTTGCAAAAGGATTGATAAGTTTAGGTCTTATAGATGGCTTGTTAGTTTTTGCTCAAAATGCTGGTTTTGGTGCAGTAGGCATAGGTATTGTAATGACTGTGATGATCTTTTTAGCCTCCATGCTTATGGGTAGTGGAAATGCTTCATTTTTTGCTTTTGGCCCTTTAGTCCCAAAAATCTCAAAAGCCTTGGGAGTTGAATCTAGCTCTATAATTTTACCTATGCAATTTTCAGCTTCAATGGGACGAACTGTGTCCCCTGTTGCTGGCGTTATTATCGCAACTGCGGAAATTGCTCAAGTCTCTACCCTATCCATTGTAAAACGAAATATCATTCCCTTAGGAGTGGCTTTAATCATTATGTTAACCTCTCATTTTATCTAGAACAATGCTAACTTTACTTAAAAATACACAATTATACGCCCCATCAAAAATGGGTAAAAAAGATATTTTGATAGCAAACGATAAAATCATAGCTATTGAAGATAACCTCAGTGAATTTGAAAATAAATATGTAAAGATTATTGATGTTGACAACAAAATAGTAACTCCCGGCTTAATAGATCAACACATACATGTCATGGGTGCTGGTGGTAAAGAAGGTTTTGCATCTATGACTCCAGAGGTGAACTTAAGCGAACTTATCGCCTGTGGTACAACAACAGTTTGTAGTCTTTTGGGAACAGACGGTACAGCAAGAAACATCAGAACTTTATATGCAAAAGTAAAAGGCTTAAATCAAGAAGGAATTTCAGCATATATGTTTAGCGGTTATTATGGTATGGACACTGTAACCATAACTGAGAATATTCAAGGCGATATGTTGTTTATTGATAAAGTATTGGGCGTAAAAATAGCCATCAGTGATGTTCGGTCTTCTTATCCATCGGCTACAGATTTAGTTAGAAAACTTAGAGACATCATGGTTGGTGGCATGGTTGGAGGTAAAAAAGGGATACTACATATTCATTTAGGGAACTTGCCTAGCAAAATGGACCTCTTGTTTGAATTGGTTAATGACTTTCACTTTCCCATTAAACACATTTCTCCAACACATGTTGGCCGTTCAAAAGAGCTTTTTGACCAAGCAATAGAATTTGCCAAACTTGGCGGCATGATAGATATAACAACAGCAGCCTCTCAATATACAGCACCTTACAAATCGGTGTTATATGCATTAGAACAAGGTGTAGATATTAGCAAAATGACTTTTAGTACAGATGGTCATGCAGGCTTAACAAAATTTGATGAAGAAGGCAATGCTATTGGCGTAAAAAAAGCACCGATAGATAAAAATCTAGACGAAACTGTTCTATTGGTGAGAGAAGGTAAATTACCAATTGAAAAAGCCTTTCAACTAGTCACGAGTAATCCAGCTGAAAACTTAGGACTTAAGCACAAAGGAAGTATACAAGTTGGAAATGATGCTGACTTCTGTTTTTTTGATGAAGACTTAACTCTTACCGATGTGTTTGCAAAAGGACAACAGATGATGAAAAATAAAAAAATTATAGTTAAAGGAAATTTTGAACTATAGTATGAAACACATAAATATGAAAATTTCCAGAATTATTTTTGTTGTATTGGTTAGTCTAAGTCTATCTCAACTCTACGCACAAAACACAAAATTGAGCAGTTATGATTTTGGAGAGGGTTTTAATTTCACGAATCCCAACGGAAGTACCATAAAACTACAAGGCTATATTCAGCCTTTTTCAGAAATAGAAATTTACGAAGACTCAGAGCTAGCTAACGAAACGAGATTTAGAATGAGGAGATTGCGATTAAGGCTGTCTGGTCAATCTGCGAACGAAAGATTTGGGTATAGATTGCAAGTAGATTTAGCAGGACAAGACGAAGCGCAAAGAGAAGGTGACGTCAGCGATTTAAGAAACTATTTATTAGACGCTTATGTCTCCTATAGAGTGGCAAGAAGAGTAGAGCTTATAGTTGGACAGCGTGCCACTTATACAGATAACAGAGAATTATTTATGAATTCTAATGCACTCCAACTGCCAGAACGGAGTAGATTAACATCTGCTTTTGCCAGTATTAGAGAATTTGGATTATTTGCAAAAGGTACTTTTAAAACCGGTCGAGGTACTTATTTAAAACCTTACGTAACCATAACCAACGGAGATGGGGCTAATGTGTTTAATAATGATAATGGGGGTTTAAAATATGGCGCACGTTTAGATTTCTTACCCTTCGGATTATTTACCAATTTTGGACAGTTTAGACAAGCCGATGTGGTAAGAGAACAAACCCCTAAATTGGTTTTTGGAGTGACGGCAAATTATAACGATGGCATTACGAGTAGAAGAGGAAGAAACAGCGGTAGGATACTTTACCTTAACGATATAAATGCCAATGGTGCATTGGATGATGGTGAGGAAAGACTTCCCGATTATTCTAAAGTAGGGATAGATTTTTTGTTTAAATACAAAGGGTTTTCTGTGATTGGTGAATACCATAAAAGTTTTGCCTCCGATATTGCTGATGATATTAATTTAAGAAATGATATTTTTGGAGACGACAACACTGTATTAACCGATCGTTTTAGAGGTCGTGTAAATCCAACTTCAGAAGATTTCAGGGATTTTACCCCAGATCAATATGTGCGACGACAAATGATGCTAGGGGAAGCCTACAATATTCAAGGAGGATATCTCTTTAAAAATGGCTTTTCTCTAGATGCTAGGTATACGCATATCAATGCAGATGAACATTCGTTTTTAAATAATGCTACATTTTTTAATAGAACAGATCATTACACTGTTGGTGTAAGTAAATATTTAAACCGAAGCTACGGTGCAAAAATTCAAGCCTCCTACACTTGGATAAACGCAGGAGAATTCGGCATCAGCGATAACCAAGGTGATCTTCTACCTAGAGACGAAAGACTGTTGAGACTAATTTTAACCCTAGCCTTTTAAGATGAAAAAACTAGTTATCATATTAATTTTAATAATGAGCTTTACCATCCATGCTCAATTTAGTCCTCAAACTAAAAAAATTACCAATAAGTTCTTTCCAGACCGTGAAGAAGTTTTAAACACAACGCCAGCACTTCAAAAGAAAAGAGGATTTACCAATTATAAAGAGCTGATTGCATTTCTAGATAAATTAGTTAATGAGCACTCAGATATAGTATCCTTATCCTATATAGGAGAAAGTCAAAAAAAGAGACAAATTCCCTTAGTAAAGTTGGTCGTACCCAATGGAAAAGAAAAAATAAAAGTCTGGATGCAAGGGGGCTTACACGGTAATGAACCTGCAAGCACAGAATCTATGCTGTATTTACTAGACCGCTTGCTTAATGATGAATCTTATGCTGATATTTTAGAAAATGTGGAGATATCGGTTGTACCTATGGCTAACATAGATGGTTACCTTAAAAATGATAGATATGCGGCTAACGGTCTAGACTTAAACAGAGACCAAACCAAACTCATGGCACCAGAGAGTGTGGTATTAAAACAGGCGTTCTCTGACTTTAATCCAGATGTAGGTGTAGATTTTCATGAATATAGACCTTACCGAAGAGACTATGCCAAAATGGGAGATTTTGGACTGACCAATATGTATGATGCTATGTTTTTGTTCAGTGGAAACCTGAATATCCCACAAAACTTAAGAACGTTAACCGACGAATTATTCGTAGAAAACGCAAGGCAAGGATTAGATGAATATGGATATACCCATCAACCTTATATATCTACTCGAAAAGTAGAAGGCGATATTCATATTAATCAAGGATCAATTAGCTCAAGATCAAGTGCCTCTAGTTACGCCTTAACCAATACCATATCTTCATTAATAGAAATAAGAGGTGTTGGTTTGGGTAAAACGTCCTTCAAGCGGAGAATACATTCTAGTTTTCTCATTGCCATATCCTATTTAAAAACAGCTTCAGAACATATGAATCTGATAAAAGATGAAATTGAAATTGCAACAGCTCAAACTAATGATGTTGTTTTAGAAAGTAATAGAGGAATATATAAAGACTCAATTCAATTTATTGATATAAACACGAATGAATATATTCAATTTGAAATGACTGTGCGCGATGCTTCGACAGCTAAAGCAAAACTTACACGAGTTCGGCCAAAAGCCTATATCATTGAGGCAAATCAAACTGAAATCATTCAAAAACTACAAACCTTGGGGGTTAAAATTGAATTTCTAGAAGAAGATAAAACCTATGAGGTAGAAACCTATGAAGTGGCTTCCCTTTACAGAAAACCAATTCGGTATGAGAAAATGAAACTACAAACGGTCGAAGTAGATTTAAAAAAAGAAGGAAAAACTTTTAATAAGGGTACTGCAATCGTCATGATGAATCAACGGCGTGCCAATATCGCAGCAGAGGTTTTAGAACCAGAAGCCCCAAATAGCTTTGTGAGTTTTGGTATTTTAAGAACAAACAAAGGCGAAACTTTACCCATTTATAGATTACTTAACTAAGCGCAATAAAACGAAATCGATATGAAACGATTAATAAACACAATTCAATTTTTTATTCTTGTATGCTTTATAGGTAGTGCTAGCTCAGTTTATGCACAAGAAGAAATTATAGAAGAAGAAACAGGTTCAGAAACTGAAACTGAAAGAAACAGAGCGACGTACGGCCTAGGGAGTGGTTTAAACTTTGCTTTTAATGAAGAGGCTTACCAATTTAACATTACTGGGTTTTTACAACCTGGCTATTTTAGCGAAAGAGTAGAGGGTTTGGAAGATGTAAATCAATATAATTCCAAACGTACGTTTTTACAATTTGGTGGTGCAGCCTTAAAAGAAAAAGTGTCCTTTTTTGTCCAGTTGGATTTTAGCTTAACCAATCCTTTAATGGATGCATGGATAGGGTATGAACCCATAGAACAAGTAAAAATAAGCTTTGGACAAAAACAAACTTTTGTCAATAACAGAGAAATGACTTACAGAGAAGATAGACTACAATTTGTAAGTAGAAGTATGTTAAGCCAGAGCCTTTCGCAAACGGGTCGTGAGTTTGGTGTTTTTGTAGAGTCAAAATTTAAGTTGGGAAATACAATGGGAATTGTTCCCATGGCTGCCCTTACTTCTGGTGATGGAAGAAATTCTTTTGGTGAGGACTCTAGGGATTCTGACATTGGAGGAGTGAAGATTGGAGGTAGATTAGACTTTTACCCACTTGGTTTTTTTAAAGAAGGAAATGAATTAACTAACGTTGATCTTGAAAGAGAAGACACTTTTAAATTTGTTATTGGTGTTGCTGGTAGTCATAATGATGGGGCGAGTGGTGCTGATGGTGAAAGCCATGGCGATTTCTTCTTATTTGACGAAAATGGGACTAACAGTCTTCCAGATTATAGTCAACTCTATACAGATGTACTTATGAAGTATAAAGGCTTTTCATTTTTAGCAGAATATGCCAATACCTCAGCAGCAGGTATAGACAAAGTATTTATTGACAACGCTGCAACACAAATTCTTGCACCTCAACAAATTAGTGAATTTCTAGCCTTAGGAGATAGCTATAATTTTCAATTGGGATATATTACAAAAAATGGGTATAGCTTCGATGTCAGATATGGAAGTGCTTCAGCAGAGTTTGAAAATTATGCAGGTTCCATATTATCTGATATGAACGAAACAACTTTTGGACTGTCTAAGTATTTTTATAAAAATGCACTAAAAGTTCAAGCCTCATACTCTAGGATTGAACCCTCCGTGGGCGAAAATATAAATCAAATTGAACTCATTTTACATATAGCATTATAGTGAAATTTCTAGCATTCATATTTGTAGTCTTTATATCGACGGTTCAACTTGTTGGGCAAAATTTAAGTCAAAACAGTACAGGTTCATTTACATTCACACCTACAGGTCCCTTGAGTAATCAACCTGTAGAAGTTTATTACCATATCCCCAATGGCGATATTAGCACGATGCCTATTGTAATGTCCTTTCATGGAAGCAGTAGGAATGGAAGTGACTATAGAGACTATTGGATAACTATGGCCAATGCAAATGGTTTTATGGTTTTTGCACCAGAATTTTCAGACTCTAATTATCCTGGTTTGGGCGACAATTACCTCATGGCTAATATCTTTGAGGATGGGGATAATCCAAGTCTATCAACTTATAACAATCCAGACGAATGGACGTTTTCTGTTTTAGATCCTATTTTTGAGAACATAAAACAAGATATATCTGGCACACAAGAGGCTTATAATGCTTGGGGACATTCAGGGGGTGCTCAATTCCTACATCGCTTTATCATGTATATGCCAAGTAGTAAACTAGATGTTGCGGTTTGTTCAAACGCTGGTTGGTATACGGTGCCTGAAAATACAGTGTCTTTTCCTTATGGTATATTAAATGGACAGTTGCCCAATAGCAATTTAATAACTGCATTTTCAAAAAAGCTTATGGTACATCTAGGACAGAACGATACCGACCCTAATTCTCCAGGATTACGGCGTAATAACGTTGTGGATAATCAACAAGGGATTCATCGTTTGGAGAGAGGTCAATATTTTTTTAGCACGAGCCAATTAAAAGCACAAGGGCTAAACACCGCTTTTAATTGGGAAAAGCACGAGGCTGCTGGAGTAGGACATGATGCCCAGCAAATGGCCAACGCTGCTTTACCTTATATTTTGATGAGAACTTTGTCTTCTGCTGAATATGAATCAAAAACAGACTTTAACCTTTATCCCAATCCTACATCAAACCACATTTTTTTTGATAATTCAAGTGTAAGACTCAAAAAAGTGAAGCTTTACACTAGTCATGGCCAGTTTGTAAAAACCTTCGAATTTAGCAACTTTGAAAAATCACAAAAAATTAATTTATCAGATTTGAATTCAGGGCTTTATATTCTTAAAACAGATGAAGACCACATAAAGTTATTGAAAAAATAAAATAATGCTTTATTTTAATAGCATAATCAATAGAAAAATACTGGTCTCTCAAAATGATAAAGCTTTGAAAACCAAGGCTATTTTTAATAGTATCTAAAAATACGTTGATTAAACCTCTAGAATTTGCGAAAATCAAAACTATATATCTTTAAACTTTTAGGCCCTTTAGCCTTTGTACTATTTCAATGTATTGAACCACCTGGAGGTTTAAATCCGGTTGCTTTTATGCTATTGGGTATTACCGTTTGGATGGCCATTTGGTGGGTTTTTGAAGTAGTTCCTATTGCAGTTACGGCACTTTTACCAATTATATTATTTCCTATTTTTAACATACTTACTATTTCTGAAACTACGGCTCAGTATGGACATAAATTTGTGTTTTTATACTTAGGAGGTTTTATTTTAGCAGCAGCTATAGAGCGATGGAATTTACATCGTAGAATCGCACTTCACATCATAAATGCAATTGGCTCGAAAGCTTCTTATTTAATTTTAGGGTTTATGCTATCCACCGCATTTTTATCGATGTGGATTTCAAATACTGCTACTACCGTAATGATGCTTCCTATCGCTATTGCTATAGCCAACCAAATCAAAGAGCAAAACCAAAGTGAAGATAAATCAACATCCAATTTTTCAAAGGCGTTGATGCTTTCTATCGCTTATAGTGCATCGATTGGTGGGCTTGCAACGCTTATTGGAACACCGCCTAACTTGGTTTTGGCTGGAGTTTTAGAAAACACGTATGACATTAAAATTGGCTTTTTTGAATGGATGACATTTGCATTACCAGTGTCCTTAATTTTACTTTTTATATGTTGGAAATATTTAACGCTAGTGGCATTTAAGCTAAAGCACACTAAATTTACCGTTGGCAAAAACCAAGTAAAAAATATGATTTCTAAATTAGGGGAGTTTTCATACGAAGAAAAAGTCGTTGGACTGGTTTTTCTTTTTGCTGCTTTGGGTTGGATATTTAGAGGGCTATTGGAAAAGCTAATTCTAGGTCTTGATGATACCATAATAGCAATATGTGCAGCAATGTTACTATTTTTAATTCCTTCCAGAGAAAGTGGAAAAAAACTATTAACATGGAAAGAAGCCGTGAAAATACCGTGGGGAATTATCATCCTTTTCGGTGGAGGTATGGCTTTTAGCCAAAGGCTTTACAGAAACAGGCCTAGCGAATTGGATCGCTACTCAAATTACGTTATTTGAAGGCTTAAGCATGATTGTTTTTATGCTCTTGGTAGCGACCTTGGTTAATTTCCTTACAGAAGTGACTTCCAATTTGGCGACTACAGCCATGTTGCTTCCTATTCTTTCTCCTGTAGCACTTAGCTTCGATATGCATCCCTTTCTAGTGATGTTTGCAGTGACCTTATCTGCCTCCTGTGCTTTTATGTTGCCTGTGGCCACTCCTCCAAACGCTATTGTTTTTGGGTCCAACTACCTTAAAGTGTCGGACATGGTTAAGAAAGGCTTCCTGATGAATATCATCTCTATTATTGTAATCACATTGGCGGTATACTATTATATGCCTATTGTCTTTGGTTTGGATAGTTTGAGTTTCCCCAGAAGCCTTAAAATAGGGGCAGGCATAAAAAATAAGTATGAAAGTAGTTTTTTAATTTGGGTTTTGACGTCTGTTTTTATTTATGATATAGGTCATTTTAATTTTACTAAATGCAGTATGACGAGTGGAAGTACTATATGATAGAGGTTTTGAAACTCCCTATCTTTACACCTATTATACCAAATTAGACCTATAATGACGCAATAAATCCTTTCTTTTTCGCCTGCTTTTCATCAAAAATAATTACCGTAGCTAAGGCTATGCTAGTTATTTTTGATTTCAATCAATCAAAAAATAAT
>Ga0136566_1000141_pt1 | contig 27869 bp, 37 predicted proteins | sample AntDeeMetagenom2_FD_104786 | JGI IMG/M metagenome (GOLD analysis project Ga0136566, IMG submission 104786) | Saline lake microbial communities from Deep lake, Antarctica - Metagenome #2 | ecosystem: Environmental > Aquatic > Non-marine Saline and Alkaline > Saline | place: Antarctica: Deep lake... | reverse complement strand
CGCCCAATGGTTCAGCTAGATGGTGGCCGCTTTGCGACCTCCGACCTAAATGATTTGTACCGCAGGGTAATCAACCGCAACAACCGCCTAAAGCGCTTTGTTGATCTTGGTGCTGTGCCAAAGACCATCTTGAACAACGAGAAGCGCATGCTTCAAGAGGCTGTTGACGCCCTGTTTGATAACGGTCGTCGTGGCCGCGCGGTTACCGGAACCGGTAACCGAGCACTCAAATCACTGTCTGATCTTCTAAAGGGTAAGCAGGGTCGTTTCCGCCAGAACCTATTGGGTAAGCGAGTTGACTACTCGGGCCGTTCAGTAATCGTGGTTGGTCCTCAGCTAAAACTTCACCAGTGTGGTCTTCCAAAGCTGATGGCTCTTGAGCTATTCAAGCCCTATGTGATGAAGCGCTTGGTTGATTTGGGTCTAGCCCAGAACATCAAGAGTGCGAAGCGCATGGTTGAGCGCTCTCGACCACAGGTTTGGGGAGTACTTGAAGAAGTAATCCGCGAGCGTCCGGTTCTATTGAACCGTGCTCCTACCCTGCACCGTTTGGGAATTCAGGCATTTGAGCCACAGCTAGTCGAAGGTAAAGCGATTCAGCTTCACCCGCTAGTTTGTGCTGCTTTCAACGCCGACTTCGATGGTGACCAGATGGCAGTTCACTTGCCGCTATCGGTTGAGGCTCAGGCCGAGGCTCGCATCTTGATGCTTGCTTCGAACAACATTCTGAAGCCATCCGATGGGCGTCCGGTTGCAACTCCAACCCAGGACATGATCATTGGCCTATTCCACCTAACCGCCGATCTTGAGGGTTCAGAGGGTGAAGGCCGCGCCTTCACTTCGATGGCCGAGGCTCAGATGGCTTATGACCTTGGTGGTCTAAACCTTGGTGCCAAGGTCCGGATTCGCATTGGATCAGAACTGAAGGAAACCACCTTTGGTCGCGCACTATTCAACGAGACCCTTCCTGAGGCATACCCGTATGTCGAGATGCAGGTCGGCAAAAAGCAGTTGGGCCAGATTGTCTCCGACATGGTCGAGATGTTCTCTCGCACCCAGGTAGCTCAATCGCTTGACATGCTAAAGGATGCCGGTTTCTACTGGGCCACCCGTTCGGGTGTTTCGATGGCTATCTCGGATGCAAACTTTGACCCGAAGGGCACCTTCGATAAGGAGCGTGCCGCAAGGATCGCAAAGGCTGAAAAGGCTCACACCAAGATTCAGGAAGCTTTTGACAACGGTCTAAAGTCTGACCTGGAGCGTCGTGACGAGCTTGGTGCCTTGTGGTTCAAGGAGACCGGCGAGATCGAGCAGCTATTGCGCGAATCGATTCCTAAGGACAACACCATCTACAAGATGGTGACCTCTGGTGCTCGTGGTAACTGGTTGCAGATTCGTTCGATAATGGGAATGCGTGGACCGGTTGCGACATCTTCTGGTGACTTCGCACCGATGCCGGTAAAGGGAAACTACCTACTGGGTCTAACCCCGCACGAGTACTTCATTAATGCGACCGGTGCCCGTAAGGGTAACGCTGACACCGCCATGAAGACTGCCGCCGCAGGTTACCTAACCCGTAGGTTGGTTGACGTGGCGCAGGATGTCATCATCCAGATCGACGACTGTGGAACAAACCGAGGTCTAGATAAGGACCTATTAGATGAAGACCAAGTTGAGCTGTCGATTGTTGGCCGCACAAACTTGATTGACATCAAAGACGGTAAGAACATCATCCACAAAGCTGGCGAGAACCTAGACCACGCTGCAGTTCGCAGAATCAAGGAAGCTGGACACGAGACCATTACGGTTCGCAGCGTTTTGACCTGTGAGGCGGAAGCCGGTATCTGTGTTGCTTGCTACGGTGTTTCACTTGCGACTAACCAGAAGGTAACCGTTGGTGAAGCCATCGGAATTATCGCTGCTCAGTCAATCGGTGAGCCGGGTACTCAGCTAACAATGCGTACCTTCCACACCGGTGGTGCCGCGTCATCGGCTAAGAAGCAGACCATTTTGAAGTCAATCGGTGGTCAGAAGGTTCGTGTCGAGCGTCTGATTTCTTATGACATCACCCAGGGTCTAAACGGTGTTACCGACCTTCTTGAGGCCCGCGTTGGCTGGCGTCAGGCTGGCAAGGTTGCTGTTATGGCCTTCTGGAATGGTCAGGTTGACATCGTAGAAAAGGTCTCTCTAACCGGAGCCAAGAGCTACGAGGTCTATGTTCGGCCGCAGGGTGAGGCAGCTGAGAAAGAAGCAGAGTCGTTGGCTTTGCAGTACAGCTTCTCCCGCACCGCATCGAAGACCTTCAAAAAGCTCTCTCCTTTCCTTCCAATCACCACGGTTAGCTCACTGGGCGACCTAGTGGTTGAAAAGGGTGACAGCGTTGAAGCCGGTGACTACCTAGTGGATGGAACTCCAATTCCTCACGAGGTTTTGATGATCAAGGGTGCCCGTGAAGCGGCGGCTGAGATCATCCGCGGAGTTCAGGCCATCTATGGCTCTCAAGGTGTGCCACTGCACGATAAGCACCTCGAGGTTATTGTTCGTCAGATGCTGAACAAGGTGACCGTTATCGATTCGGGTGACACCGAGATGCTTCCTGGTGAGGTTATCGACCGTCAGCGCTTTGCAGTCAAGAACCGTGCCGCAGTTGCACAGGGCTTGCGCCCGGCATCCGCTCGCCAGGAGGTTATGGGTATGACCCGTGCCTCACTAGCAGCGCAGTCTTGGCTATCGGCGGCCTCCTTCCAGGAGACCACTCGAGTGCTAACCCAAGCGGCGCTGGATAAGCGTGAAGACAGGCTAGTAGGTCTAAAAGAGAACGTGATCATTGGAAAGCTAATTCCAGCTGGTACCGGTCTTTCCACCTACCGCAACTTCGAGGTCGATGGCACCGAAGAGGCAAAAGCGGAGCGTTATCCAAACCGGATCTGGTCAGATGCAGCATTTGATGCAACCGATCTAGAATCCCAAGAGCTCTCACTATCGCTTGCAGATCCATTCGCAATCGACGAGAACTAATCCCCAAGCCAAAAAACTATTTGCATCGCCTAGGCGCTTACAGGTATGCTTGGCGAGGTTCATGCGAGTGTATGAACCTTGCCCAAGCACTCTAATAAGTAGCCCGGGGCATCAAATCTTCGGAACAAGCCTTTTCTGGCGTGCCGAAGGAAACTAGAACAAGGAGTACTAGTGCCAACAATTCAGCAGTTGGTTCGCAAGGGTCGTAGCCCAAAGGTCATCAAGACCAAGGCGCCCGCTCTAAAGGCGAACCCACAGCAGCGCGGTGTGTGTACCCGCGTTTACACCACTACCCCAAAGAAGCCGAACTCGGCGCTTCGCAAGGTAGCCCGTGTCAAGCTTTCAAACGGTGTCGAAGTAACCGCCTACATCCCAGGTGAGGGCCACAACCTGCAGGAGCACTCCATGGTGCTGGTGCGCGGCGGCCGTGTGAAAGACCTACCGGGTGTTCGTTACAAGATCGTCCGCGGTGCACTAGACACCCAAGCGGTAAAAGGTCGCCAGCAGGCTCGTAGCCACTATGGCGCTAAGAAGGGTAAGTAATTTAGATGCCACGTAAAGGCCCAGTAGTAAAGCGCCCGGTTGTTAATGACCCGGTTTACGGCTCCCCAGTAGTTTCTCAGTTGGTAAACAAGATTCTTCTCGATGGCAAAAAGTCCATTGCGGAATCGATTGTTTACGGTGCTCTCGAGGGCACCAACCGCAAGACCGGCGACGACCCAGTAGTTCTTCTGAAGAAGGCTTTGGACAACGTGCGCCCAACCGTCGAGGTTCGCTCTCGTCGTGTTGGTGGTTCGACCTACCAGGTTCCAATTGAAGTCAAGAGCCACCGTGCCAACACTTTGGCTATGCGTTGGTTGGTTTCTTACGCGAAACAGCGTAGGGAAAAGACCATGACCGAGCGTCTAATGAACGAGATCCTTGATGCATCCAACGGCTTAGGTGCCGCGGTGAAGCGTCGCGAGGACACTCACAAGATGGCAGAGTCAAACAAGGCATTCGCGCACTACCGCTGGTAAACGCTCCCGCATCCGTCGATTTCGCTAGCCTGCTAGCGATTTGAGACGGATGCACCACTTAAAGACAAACTAAATCACTTATATTCGGAGGCAAACGTGGCACAAGAAGTGCTCACCGACCTGAACAAGGTTCGTAACATCGGCATCATGGCTCACATCGATGCTGGTAAGACAACTACCACTGAGCGAATTTTGTTCTACACCGGCATCACCCACAAGATTGGTGAGGTGCACGACGGCGCCGCAACAATGGACTGGATGGAGCAGGAGCAAGAGCGCGGTATTACTATCACCTCCGCTGCGACCACCTGTTTCTGGGACTCAAACCAGATCAACATTATTGATACCCCGGGTCACGTGGACTTCACCGTTGAGGTAGAGCGTTCATTGCGCGTGCTTGATGGTGCGGTTGCGGTATTCGACGCCAAAGAAGGTGTTGAGCCACAGTCCGAGACTGTTTGGCGTCAGGCCGATAAGTACGACGTGCCAAGGATTTGTTTTGTTAACAAAATGGACAAGATGGGTGCAGATTTTTATTTCACCATCAAGACCATTGTTGACCGACTAGGCGCTAAGCCTTTGGTTATTCAGCTGCCTATTGGCGCTGAAAGCTCCTTTGAGGGCATGGTCGACCTAGTTCAGATGCGAGCTCTTACCTATCGCGGAGACGTGGAGATGGGTTCGAAATACGACATTGAGGAAATTCCCGCGAACATGCTGGAAATGGCCAAGGAATATCACGCCAAGATTCTTGAAGCCGTAGCCGACACCTCCGAAACTCTCATGGAAAAGTACTTTAACGGTGAGGAAATGACCGTTGCAGAGATCAAGGCAGGCATTCGCCACCTAACCATCAACTCTTTGATGTATCCAATTCTTTGCGGCTCCGCCTTCAAGAACAAGGGTGTTCAGCCAATGCTGGATGCGGTTGTTGACTACCTACCATCCCCGTTAGATGTTGACTCGGTTGAGGGAGGCGATCCTCGCGATGAGGAGAAGCGCCTGCACCGCAAGCCGGATGTCAAGGAGCCTTTCGCGGCTTTGGCCTTTAAGGTCGTTACTCACCCATTCTTTGGTCGCCTAACTTACATTCGGGTTTACTCCGGTCACGCTGATTCAGGTGCTCAGGTTATTAATTCAACCAAGGGCCGCAAGGAGCGCATTGGAAAGCTTTTCCAGATGCACGCCAATAAAGAGAACCCGGTTAACTTTGTTACCACCGGTCACATCTATGCGGCCATTGGGCTCAAGGACACCACCACCGGTGACACTCTTTGTGATATTGACCACCAGATTGTTCTTGAGAACATGACCTTCCCAGAACCAGTTATCTCAGTTGCTATTGAGCCAAAGACCAAGGCTGACCAGGAGAAATTGGGTCTAGCGATTCAGAAGCTAGCCGAGGAAGACCCAACCTTCCGGGTTGAGCACAACCACGAGACCGGCCAGACCGTTATTTCGGGCATGGGCGAGCTTCACCTGGATATTCTGGTAGACCGGATGCGTCGAGAGTTCAAGGTTGAGGCCAACGTCGGAAAGCCGCAGGTTGCCTACCGCGAGACGATTCGTCGCACGGTGGACAAGCACGATTACACGCACAAGAAGCAGACCGGTGGTTCAGGTCAGTTCGCGAAGGTGCAGATCAAGCTTGAGCCAATCCCGGTAGAAGGCGACAAGATCTATGAGTTTGTTGACGGCGTATCAGGTGGACGCATTCCTCGTGAATACATCCCTTCGGTAGACGCCGGCATGAGGGATGCAATGCTCTCCGGTGTGCTAGCTGGTTACCCGGTAGTTGGCGTGAAGGCCACCTTGCTGGATGGCGCTTATCACGATGTTGACTCCTCTGAAATGGCCTTTAAGCTTGCAGGATCGATGGTCTTTAAAGAGGCCGCACGTCTTGCTAACCCAGTTCTGCTCGAGCCGATTATGGCCGTCGAAGTGCGCACCCCTGAGGAATACATGGGTGATGTAATCGGTGACCTAAACTCGCGTCGCGGGCAGATTCAATCGATGGAGGATGCCTCAGGCGTGAAAGTTGTTCGCGCTCAGGTACCGCTATCGGAAATGTTCGGTTACGTCGGTGACCTACGTTCAAAGACCTCGGGCCGTGCTGTCTACTCAATGACATTCAGCACTTACGCAGAGGTTCCGAAGAACGTTGCCGAGGAGATCGTGCAGAAGTCCAAAGGCGAGTAAGGCGTAGCCTCTCAAATTTGACTACAATAGTAAGTCTGTAAAAAACCAAATCAGAGTCGGCCACCTGGTCGATGATTTACACAGGATCCATCAGGAGGACCCAAATGGCTAAGGCGAAATTCGAGCGCACAAAGCCGCACGTCAACATCGGAACCATTGGTCACGTAGACCACGGTAAGACCACTCTGACTGCGGCAATTACAAAAGTACTTCACGACAAGTTCCCAACTCTGAACGCAGCATTCGCGTTCGACCAGATTGACAACTCCCCAGAGGAGAAGCAGCGCGGTATTACCATCAACATTTCACACGTTGAGTACCAGACCGAGAAGCGCCACTACGCTCACGTAGACGCACCGGGCCACGCTGACTACATCAAGAACATGATCACCGGCGCGGCACAGATGGATGGAGCAATTTTAGTAGTTGCTGCAACTGACGGCCCAATGCCTCAGACCAAGGAGCACGTGCTTTTGGCTCGCCAGGTTGGTGTTCCTTACATCGTTGTGGCTCTAAACAAGTCCGACATGGTTGATGACGAAGAAATTTTGGAGCTAGTTGAGGTTGAGGTTCGCGAACTTCTTTCCATGTACGAGTTCCCAGGCGATGACGCACCAGTAGTGCGCGTTTCGGGTCTGAAAGCTCTGGAGGGCGATGCCCACTGGAGCGAGCAGATTATGAAGCTCATGAATGCTTGTGATGAGTTTGTTCCTCAGCCAGTGCGCGACCTAGAAAAGGCATTCCTAATGCCAGTCGAGGACGTCTTCACAATCACCGGTCGTGGAACTGTTATCACCGGAAAGATCGAGCGCGGAACCGTTAAGGTAAGCGACGAGGTCGAAATCGTTGGTATCCGCGACAAGCAGAAGACCACCGTTACCGGTATCGAGATGTTCCGCAAGCTATTGGACTACGCAGAGGCCGGCGAGAACGTTGGACTATTGCTACGTGGCACCAAGCGCGAGGATGTAGAGCGCGGCCAGGTTGTTTGCAAGCCAGGTTCGATCACTCCTCACACCAATTTTGAGGGCAACGTCTACATTCTTTCCAAGGATGAGGGTGGCCGTCACAACCCGTTCTACGCAAACTACCGCCCACAGTTCTACTTCCGCACCACCGACGTCACAGGTGTTATCACCTTGCCGACCGGTACTGAGATGGTTATGCCCGGTGACACCACCGAGATGACCGTAGACCTGATTCAGCCAATCGCCATGGAAGAGGGACTTCGGTTCGCTATCCGTGAGGGTGGCCGAACAGTAGGCGCCGGAACCGTAGTAAAGATCAACAAGTAATCTTTTAGATCACTTCAACTAAACCCCGCAAAGAAATCTGCGGGGTTTAGTTGTTTAATCGAGAATTGAATGCCTTCCAGGGTGCGGCGAGTTTTTTCAAATCGCTGTGCGCCCGGCTTCCCAGCAAATGCGTAGAACCCAGAACTCGCGGGTGCTTGGGCGCGCTGGAGGGAATGAGTCCATTATAATGGATAGGTATCCACTATAATGGATGAATGAACCTATCAAATTCCATCTCAGCCGCTATTCCCAGCGCCCACGGTCCAGTCTTGCAAGAGCTGGTTTTGCTAGATAGGCCAACCAGTTCAGCAGTTCTTGCCCAGCGGCTCAAGTCACTGGTGGGTAGATCTCGAGTTTATGAGGTTGTGAAAGAGTTGGAAGAGTCGGGACTGGTGATCTCTGAGTCTGTGGCAGGTTCCAGATTCATTTCAATCAACAAAGATCATTTGGCTTACCCTGGAGTTGAAGCACTCACAGGACTGCGCGGCAAGTTCATGATGAAGCTTCAGCATGAATTTGGCTTCTGGAATCCAAGGCCCAGCCTGGCTTACGTTTTCGGCTCCGTGGCTAAGAACTCGAGCAATATGCATAGCGATGTGGATTTGCTTGTAATCCGACCCGACTCGCTCAAAGCCGAGGATGCTGACTGGTCGCGTCAGCTTCAAGACCTTGAGATAAACATTACAAAGTGGACAGGTAACCAGGCTCAAATTGTTGAGCACTCTCAGAAGCAGTGGCAGGCTCTGATAAAGGAGAAATACCAACTTGTCTCAGAGGTTGAGTCAAGCGGAATTCGGCTCTATCCGCACCTGAACAGCGCGCACTAAATGGCTTGGGGTAATGCAGAAGCCAGAACTCATTTGGAGCTCGGCCAGCAATTTCTGATAATCGCAACGCACGCTTTGGAAAAAGGGTTTGCGAATGTTGCAGCGACGCTGTGCATAAATGCCGCAATACATTCCAAGGATGCAATTTGTTTATCTGAATTCGGCTCATCCCATAGGAATCTGCCACATGACATGGCTGGTAAGCAACTACGGGGCATCCCAGGGGTTGGTCCCGGACTTTCAAGGGGGACAGTCGAATTCTTCGTGGGAAATCAGAAGTTGAGTATTCGAGTGTCTTTATTAGCCAAGAAGCAGCCGCAACAACCTTGAAACGTACCGAGGCGTTCTTCCAAGTCGTGGTTGGCCACCTGAATCGTTGAAGGTCCTTAGAGTCGTCGGTTCTCCTCAGGGCTGCAGCCTAACTTCATCGTTCACAACAAGGGAAAAGATAAGTTCAAATTTCCAGATGAATGCCCGCTATTAACTTGCATCGGCCCTATGAACTATGGCAGTATTGACGAGTTCGTGAGTATTCACACCATTTGGGGTGGACCACTGATGGTCTTTGCACAGGAAACTGGGCTGGCTTTCAGCTAAGAACCATAAAAATTTATCTGAGATCAAATTCCTGGGTGATTTGCGAGTTGTGAAATTCGTTGGCCATTCGGAATATGAGCTTGGATCGTGCTCTAGCAATAGGGCGTTGACATAAAAACAGTGCATCAGCATTACGGCAGTCAATGGTATTTGCGTTCATCGCAAATCGAATTGGCTCCAAAACCTGTGTGGCGTAAAAGACCACCTAGATAGATACGGAAGCGAGTCACTATGGCGGCTAACAAAATCCGCATTCGACTGAAGTCGTATGATCACGAGATCATCGACGCCTCGGCGAGCAAAATCGTCGACACGGTCACCCGCGCCGGTGCAAAGGTAGTAGGCCCAGTGCCACTACCCACCGAGAAAAACATTATTACGGTGATTCGTTCGCCGCATAAGTACAAGGACAGCCGTGAGCACTTTGAGATGCGTACCCACAAGCGCCTCATTGACATTATCGACCCAACGCCTAAGGCAGTCGATTCGCTGATGCGCTTGGACCTCCCAGCCGATGTCAACATCGAGATCAAACTCTAAGGATTCGAAAATGAGCATAGGGATTAGAAACGTGAAGGGTCTGCTGGGCAAAAAGCTAGGCATGACTCAGGCTTGGGATGAGAACAACAAGATTGTTCCAATCACCGTTGTTGAGGCTGGCGAGAACGTCATCACTCAAATAAAGAATTCAGAAAAAGATGGCTACCTTGCAATTCAGATTGCTTACGGAGCCATTGACCCACGCAAGGTAGATAAGCCAACTTCTGGCCATTTTGCAACAGCTGGTTCAACCCCCCGCCGCTTTCTGGCAGAGATTCGCACCTCAGACGCAGACAGCTACTCCGTTGGTCAGACCCTCGGCGTGGACATCTTCGAGGTCGGCATGAAGCTAGACGTAGTGGGAACCTCAAAGGGTAAGGGTTTTGCCGGTGTTATGAAGCGCCACGGCTTCTCCGGTATCCATGCCAGCCACGGTGCTCATAAAAACCACCGTAAGCCTGGTTCCATCGGTGCCGGTACCACCCCATCCAAGGTCATCAAGGGTAAGAAGATGCCTGGCCGGATGGGTGGGGACCAAGTCACCACAATGAATCTAACCCTGCACGGCGTTGACCTTGAAAGAGGCCTATTGCTAATCAAGGGCGCAGTCCCAGGTCCTAAGGGCCAGTTGGTGTTTGTTCGCAACGCCGTTAAGGAGAGCAACTAATGGCTACCGTTGACCTAATCGACGTAAAGGGTAAAAAGTCAGGAACCGTTGAGCTCCCAGAGGTGCTCTTCGATGTTCAGACCAACGTCCCACTAATTCACCAGGTAGTTGTTGCGCAGCTTGCAGCGGCTCGCCAAGGAACCCAGTCCACGCTTCGCCGTGGTGAAGTTTCAGGATCGGGCAGAAAGCCTTTTAAGCAAAAGGGAACCGGTCGCGCTCGTCAGGGTTCGATCCGTATGCCACAGCACCGCGGTGGTGGAGTGATCCACGGCCCGAAGCCTCGTGACTACTCACAGCGCACCCCTAAGAAAATGATTGTTGCAGCGCTTCGCGGTGCACTCAGTGACCGCGCTCGTAACGGCCGCATCTCGGTGATTGATCAGTTCGCAATTGGAACTTCTCCTTCAACCAAAGCGGCTCAGAGCTTCTTGGCCCAGATCGCCACTTCGAAAAACATTCTTGTGGTTCTGGATCGTCAGGATGAAATTTCCTACTTGAGCCTGCGCAACCTTCCAATGGTGCACGTTTTGCCAGTTGACCAGCTCAACGCGTATGACGTATTGCACTCGGATGACATCGTATTCACCGCAGCAGCGCTTAGCTCTTTTGTTGAGGCAAACACCAGAAATGAGGAGGCCAGCGCATGAGTTCAATTCAAAAAGACCCACGCGACGTAATCATCAAGCCAATCATCTCGGAGAAGAGTTACTCCTTGATCGATCAGGGTAAGTACACCTTCGAGGTGGACCCTAGATCGAATAAGACCGAGATCAAGCAGGCTATCGAGCAGATTTTCACCGTCAAGGTGGACACCATTAACACGCTGAATCGTCAGGGCAAGACCCGCAAGACCAAGTTCGGCATGGGTAAGCGCAAGGACACCAAGCGTGCGATTGTGTCACTCAAGTCCGGCTCCATCGACATCTTTACCTACATCGGCTAAGGGGATAACTAACTAATGGGTATTCGTAAGTACAAGCCAACTACTCCAGGGCGCCGTGGGTCATCTGTTGCAGATTTTGCAGAGATCACTCGCTCCACTCCCGAGAAGTCGCTTTTGAGGCCTCTGCCAAAAACTGGTGGTCGTAACTCCACTGGCCGCATCACCACTCGTCACATCGGTGGCGGTCACAAGCGTCAGTACCGGGTGATTGACTTCCGTCGTCACGATAAGGATGGCATTCCGGCCAAGGTCGCTCACATTGAGTACGACCCGAACCGCACCGCAAGAATTGCACTGATTCACTACATCGATGGCGCAAAGCGCTACATAATTGCCCCAAATAAGCTCAAACAAGGCGATGTTATCGAGCAGGGACCTCAGGCTGACATCAAGCCGGGTAACAACTTGCCACTGAAGAACATCCCAGTTGGTACCGTTATCCACGCTATTGAGCTAAAGCCAGGCGGCGGTGCCAAGATGGCACGCTCCGCAGGAGCTTCGGTTCGACTAGTCGCCAAGGATGGACCAAACGCCCAGCTGCGTTTGCCATCCGGTGAAATCCGCAACGTAGACGCCAACTGCCGAGCAACCATCGGTGAGGTCGGTAACGCCGAGCAGTCCAACATCAACTGGGGTAAGGCTGGCCGCATGCGCTGGAAGGGCGTTCGCCCAACCGTTCGTGGTGTAGCCATGAACCCGGTCGACCACCCTCACGGTGGTGGAGAGGGTAAGACCTCTGGTGGTCGTCACCCGGTAACCCCTTGGGGTCAGAAAGAAGGACGCACGCGTAAGCCAAACCTTCCATCGGATAAGCAAATCGTTCGTCGTCGCTACGCCGGCAAGAAGTAGGAGATCCGCAGATGCCAAGAAGTTTGAAAAAGGGTCCTTTCGTAGACGAGCACCTAATGAAAAAGGTGCGAGTTCAGAACGAGGTGAACACCAAAAACGTGATCAAGACCTGGTCACGCCGCTCAATGATTGTCCCAGCCATGCTGGGCCACACCATTGCGGTTCACGATGGACGCAAGCACATTCCAGTTTTTGTAACCGAGAACATGGTTGGTCACAAGCTTGGAGAATTCGCACCAACCAGAACCTTCCGTGGTCACGTGAAGGACGACAAGAAGGGTCGCCGCGGCTAAGCCGGGGCGTCTAGAGAGTAAAGGATAAAACGATGGAAGCTACCGCCAAAGTGCGTAACATCCGCGTGACCCCGATGAAGGCTCGCCGCGTCGTCAACTTGATTCGCGGAAAGCAGGCCTCCGAGGCCCTAGGGATCTTGAAGTTTGCCCCCCAAGCAGCATCCGAGCCAATTTATAAGCTCGTTGCCGCTGCGGTTGCAAACGCAAAGGTCAAGGGCGAAAAAGTCGGTGCCATTGTGGACCAGGACGACCTAATTATCTCGCAGGCTTTTGTTGACGATGGTGTGACGCTAAAGCGTTTTCGCCCGCGTGCTCAGGGCCGTGCATTTCGAATCAATAAGCGCACCAGTCACATCACAGTGGTTGTTGCTACCCCGGACGAGTTAATCAAAAAGGCAGGTAAGTAATGGGCCAGAAAGTAAATCCCTACGGCTTCCGCCTAGGCATCACCACTGAGCACCGCTCACGCTGGTTCGCCGACTCGACCAAAAAGGGTCAGCGCTATGCAGATTATGTAGTGGAGGATGTCAACATCCGCGCTTATTTGCAGGAGAAGCTAGACCGTGCGGGAATCTCTCGTATTGAGCTAGAAAGAACTCGCGACCGAGTTCGTGTCGACATCTTCGCAGCTCGTCCAGGACTGGTTATTGGCCGTCGTGGTGCAGAGGCCGAGGGTCTGCGCACCGATTTGGAGAAGCTCACCGGCAAGCAGGTCTTGCTAAACATTCTTGAGGTCAAGAACCCAGAGCAGGATGCCCAGCTTGTTGCTCAGGGTGTTGCAGAGCAGCTTGCTGCTCGTGTGGCTTTCCGCCGCGCAATGCGTAAGGGAATCCAAGGAGCACTTCGTTCCGGTGCAAAGGGTATTCGTATCCAGTGCTCGGGTCGTCTAGGTGGCGCTGAAATGTCACGTAGCGAGTTCTACCGTGAGGGCCGTGTGCCACTTCACACTCTTCGCTCAAACATCGATTACGGCTTCTACGAGGCCAAGACCACTTTCGGTCGCATTGGTGTAAAGGTTTGGATATATAAGGGTGACATGACCCAGAAGGAGCTTGCAATTTTGCAGGCAAACCAGCGTGGTCCCCGCCCAGCTGCTGCCGGAGGCCGTCGTGGCCCACGCAACGAGGCTGCCCCCGCTGCAGCAGGAAGTGAAGCCAAATAATGTTGATTCCTAGAAAAGTTAGGCACCGCAAGCAGCACAGCCCGAAGCGTTCGGGTCACGCTACTGGTGGCACCGTGGTGTCATTTGGCGAGTGGGGTATTCAGGCTCTAACTCCCGCGTATTTAACCAACCGTCAAATTGAGTCTGCACGTATTGCAATGACTCGCCACATCAAGCGTGGCGGTAAGGTCTGGATCAACGTGTTTCCCGACCGGCCACTAACCAAGAAGCCAGCCGAAACTCGCATGGGTTCCGGTAAGGGCTCTCCTGAGTGGTGGGTAGTAAACGTAAAGCCTGGCCGAGTGCTCTTTGAGCTTGCTGGGGTTTCCGACATTGTTGCCAAAGAGGCACTGACTCGTGCGATCCACAAGCTACCGCTTAAGGCTCGCATCATCAAGCGTGAAGAGGGTGACGCATAATGATTGGTTCCAAGAACCTTGCTCCGCGGGATCTCGACAAGATCGAGGACTCGCTGCTAATCGAAGAGTTGCGAAAGGCAAAGGAAGAGTTGTTCAACCTTCGCTTTCAGTCTGCAACAGGACAGCTTGACAACCACGGCCGAGTAAGGGCAGTGAAGCGTGACATCTCGCGCATCCACACCGTTATTCGTGAGCGCGAGCTAGGCATTCGTGCCGTGCCTGCGCCTGCAGTAGTTGCAGCACCAAAGACCGCTAAAAAGGCAGCTGCTAAGCCAGATGCTAAGCCAGCTGAGGAGGCATAAAAATGGCCGAAGAGACTAAGAAGCCAGCAGCTAAGGCTGCCGCTCCAAAGGCTGCAAAGCCAAAGGTTGCAAAAATAGCTAAGGAAGTTGTTGATCAAGTCCGCAATGACCGCAAGACCCGTCGGGGCTATGTGGTTAGCGACAAGATGGACAAGACGATTGTTGTTCTGGTTGAAGATCGTAAGAAGCACCCGCTTTACGGCAAGGTGATTCCTATTTCCAAAAAGATCAAAGCTCACGATGAGAACAACACTGCAGGTATTGGCGATCTCGTTGAAATTGATGAGACTCGCCCACTATCCGCAACCAAGAGCTGGCGCCTGGTCGAGATTCTCGAGCGAGCCAAGTAACACACCCAAGGTAACAAACCCCTAGGAATAGCGGTCGGTAATCGTTATTCAATAACAAGGAGATAAAGTGCTACAACAAGAATCCAGGATGAAGGTTGCCGACAACACCGGCGCCAAGGAGCTATTGACCATTCGCGTATTGGGTGGCTCAATGCGCCGCTACGCGGGTCTAGGCGACACCATCGTTGCTACCGTTAAAGACGCAATCCCGGGCGGCAACGTCAAAAAGGGTGAGGTCGTTAAGGCAGTAATCGTGCGTACCAAAAAAGAGACCCGTCGTCCAGACGGCTCATACATCAAATTCGACGAGAACGCAGCCGTCATCATCAAAAACGATGGAGAGCCACGCGGAACCCGTATCTTCGGGCCAATCGGCCGAGAGCTTCGCGACAAGAAGTTCATGAAGATCATCTCACTTGCCCCGGAGGTGCTCTAAATTATGGCGAACATTAAAAAGGGCGACCTAGTTCAGATCATGACCGGTGCCACAGAAGCACGCGGTGGCTATCGCGGCAAGCAGGGCACAGTTTTGGCAGTCATCAAGGAAACCAATAAGGTCATCGTTGAGGGTGTAAACCTAGTCAAAAAGCACCAGAAGATCGGGCAGACCGATCGTGGTTCGAAGACTGGCGGCATCATCACTATCGAGGCTCCAATCCACATTTCAAACGTTGCATTGATCGACCCATCGACCAAGAAGCCAACCAAGGTCGGCTACTTGCTAGAAAAAGACGCCACTACCGGCAAAATCAAAAAGACCCGTGTCGCACGCAAGACTGGGAAGGCAATCTAATGGCTACCGCAACGCAAAAGGCTGCAGAGTCAGCGAAAATTGCACCACGTCTAAAGACTCGCTACCGCAGCGAGATCGTGGCTCACCTAACCGAAGAATTCAAGTTCAAAAACCCAATGCAGGTTCCTGGTTTGACCAAGATTGTTGTAAACATGGGTGTTGGACAGGCTGCTAAAGAAGGCAAGCTGATCGAGGGAGCAATCCGCGATCTAATTGCGATTACAGGTCAGAAGCCTCAGGTTAACTTGGCGCGTAAGTCAATCGCGCAGTTCAAGCTTCGCGAAGGTCAGCCGATTGGCGCACACGTTACCCTTCGCGGGGACCGGATGTGGGAATTCTTGGATCGCTTGCTGTCACTCTCACTACCTCGTATTCGCGACTTCCGCGGTCTATCAGCTACTCAGTTTGATGGTCACGGCAACTACACCTTCGGTCTCTCGGAGCAGTCAATGTTCCACGAGATCGACATCGACAAGATTGACCACGTTCGCGGAATGGACATCACCGTGGTGACCACCGCGGCCAACGACGATGAAGGCAGAGCGCTTCTTAAAGCTCTCGGCTTCCCGTTCAAGGCCTAAAACCCCGATTGAGAAAGGTCCAGGAGCTTGTAAAGCGCCTCGGAAACCACCTCGAGAAAGAAGATACATAAATGACAATGACAGATCCGGTAGCAGATTTTCTGACCCGGGTGCGCAATGCGAACAGTGCCTCGCACGATTCGCTGAGTCTCCCATACTCCAAACTCAAGGGTGCTATTACTGAGATCCTGAAGTCTGAGGGTTACATCGCTGATTTCAAGGTTGAAGACGCCAGGGTTGGTAAGACCTTGACCATCCACCTAAAGTTCGGTCCAAAGCGCGAGTCCAGCATCACTGGGATCAAGCGCGTCTCCAAGCCAGGTCTTCGCGTTTATGCGAAGTCAACCGAAATGCCACGAGTGCTCGGTGGTCTTGGTGTTGCAATTTTGTCCACCTCTAGCGGTCTTTTAACCGACCGCCAGGCTTCCAAGAAGGGAGTAGGTGGGGAAGTCCTCGCCTACATCTGGTAAGCGCATATGTCACGTATTGGAAAAATGCCAATCTCGCTTCCAGCGGGTGTCACCGTCGTAATCGAAGGCCAGAAGGTTGCAGTCAAGGGACCCAAGGGTGAACTTCACCTAGTTATCTCCGAGCCAATCAAGGTTGTGCTCGAGGAAAACGAGGTTTTGGTTTCTCGTCCAGACGATGAAGCCAAGTCCAAGTCTCTTCACGGTCTTTCTAGAACTTTGATTGCAAACAACATCCACGGGGTTTCAATTGGCTTCACAAAGACTCTAGAGATTGTCGGTACCGGTTACCGCGCAGCAGCTAAAGGTGCAACCGTTGAGTTGGCACTTGGCTTTAGCCACCCGGTAGTTGTCACTCCACCCGAAGGCGTCGTTTTGACCGTCGAAGGAAACACCAAGATTGTTGTCTCCGGTGTAGATAAGCAGGCCGTTGGTGAGATGGCTGCAAATATTCGCAAGCTGCGCAAGCCCGAGCCTTATAAGGGCAAGGGTGTTCGCTACGAAGGCGAACGCGTCCGTCGCAAGGCTGGAAAGGCTGGTAAGTAATCATGGGTCTAGGAACTAGAGGCAAGTCAAAGGCAGCAGCTCGCGGCCGTCGTCACGTAAGGCTCCGTAAGCGGATTGAGGGCAGCGCAAGCCGTCCCCGTTTGGTCGTAACGCGCAGTGCCCGCCACGTATTCGTTCAGGTAGTAGATGATTCGAAGGGTCACACCTTAGCTTCCGCTTCGACCATGGAAGTTGAACTGCGTAAGGCGGATGGCACCAAGACCGATAAGTCGGCACTGGTTGGCAAGCTGATTGCTGAGCGTGCAAAAAAGGCCGGGGTCACCGAGGTCGTCTTCGACCGTGGAGGTAACCGCTATGCAGGCCGCGTCGCAGCAATTGCTGACGCAGCCCGCGAGGAAGGACTCGTACTGTGAGCCAAGACAAAAAGGAAGAGACAACCGTGGCAGAAGCTACTGTGGGCGCAACCGAAGAAGCAGCCGTGGAAACCACTGTTGTTACCCCGGAGGTCACAACAACCGTTGATCCCAACGAGCGTGAAGCTCGCCGTGGTTCGCGTGATCGCGGCCCCCGTAATGACCGTGGAGCGCGTGAAGAGGTCAAGAGCCAGTTCTTGGAGCGAGTTGTTCACATCAACCGCGTCTCCAAGGTGGTCAAGGGTGGTCGTCGTTTCTCGTTCACAGCACTAGTTGTGGTCGGCGATGGCGAGGGAGTAGTTGGCGTCGGTTACGGCAAGGCCAAGGAAGTTCCTGCTGCGATTGCCAAGGGCGTCGAGGAGGCAAAGAAGAATTTCTTCAATGTTCCACGTGCCGGATCGACCATTCCTCACCCGGTTCAGGGTGAGAAGGCTGCCGGTGTGGTTCTATTGCGTCCAGCTTCTGAGGGAACCGGTGTTATCGCCGGAGGTCCAGTTCGAGCAGTTCTAGAGTGTGCAGGAATCCACGATGTACTTTCAAAGTCATTGGGATCCACGAACGTCCTAAACATCGTTCACGCAACCGTCGCAGCATTGCGCCAGCTCGAAGAGCCAGCATCCGTTGCAGCACGTCGCGGCAAGACACTTGCAGAGGTAGCACCACCACGCCTATTGCCTAAGACCGAGAAGGCAGGTGCCTAATAATGGCCGCTCGTCTAAAAGTTACCCAATTAAAAAGTTCAAACGGTGGTAAGCAGAACCAGCGCGATTCACTTCGCACCCTGGGTCTCAAGCGCATCGGTGACATCGTAGTTCGAGAGGACACCTTGAGTGTCCGCGGACTCGTAAACACCGTTGCCCACCTCGTCAAGGTTGAGGAGATTGACTAATGGCTGAAGAAAAGAAGCCAGCCGCTAAAGCGGTACCAAAGACTGCTGCTGCAAAGCCAGCCGCAAAGGCCGCAGCTCCAAAGGCAACAGCCGCTAAAACTGCTGCCCCGAAGACTGCTGCCCCAAAGGCTGCCGCGCCAAAAACTGCTGCTGCAAAGCCAGCAGCCGAAAAGGCTGAGCCAAAGACTGCTGCTGCAAAGCCAGCGGTGAAGGTGGTTCAAAAAGCTGCCGTAGCCCCAAAGGCCAAAAAGTCAACTCCTAAGAAGACTGACCAGGAAAAAGCCGATAGGTCTCAGATCCTAAAGTTGCACCACCTTCGCCCCGCAAAGGGCGCCAAAAAGGAGAAGACTCGTAAGGGTCTTGGTGAAGGTTCAAAGGGTAAGACTGCCGGTCGTGGTACCAAGGGAACCGGTGCTCGCACAACTGTTCGTCTTGGCTTCGAAGGTGGAGGCGTGAACCTAGTTATGCGCACTCCTAAGCTTCGTGGGTTCAAGAACCCATTCCGAGTGGAGTACCAGGTGGTAAACCTTGAAAAGCTCAGCGAGCTTTACCCCACGGGTGGCGCTGTGACAGTTTCCGACCTAGTGTCAAAGGGTGCAGTTCGCAAGGGCGAGCCTGTAAAGGTGCTAGGTAACGGCGACATCTCAGTTAAGCTTGACATCAATGTTGACAAGGTTTCCGCGTCGGCTAAGACCAAGGTTGAGGCTGCCGGCGGTAGCGTCAACGCCTAATTGATTCAAGGGGAGTAGGTTCACTTTGTTTAGTGCAATTGCACGCGCATTCCGGACACCGGATTTGCGCAACAAGCTAGCTTTCACGCTAGGCATGATTGCAGTCTTCCGTTTGGGTTCGTTTATTCCGACCCCAAACGTTGACTACTCAAATGTTCAGCAGTGTTTGGCTCAGAGTGAATCAACTTCTGGCCTATATGAACTAGTGAACCTGTTCTCCGGGGGAGCGCTACTGCAGCTTTCGATCTTCGCATTGGGCATCATGCCCTATATCACGGCATCGATCATTACTCAGCTACTGCGCGTTGTCATTCCTCGCTTTGAGACTCTCCACAAAGAAGGACCTCAGGGCCAGGCAAAACTGACCCAGTACACCCGCTACCTAACAATTGCTTTGGGCTTGTTGCAGGCAACCACTTTGATTGCGGTTGCCAGGCAGGGCGCATTATTTGGCGCGGACTGTACTCTTCCGATTTTGGTTGATACCGGGCCGCTTGCAATTTCTTTGATGGTAATGACCATGACTGCTGGAACCGGTTTGATCATGTGGATTGGTGAGCTAATCACCGAACGTGGCGTTGGTAACGGCATGTCTCTTCTAATTTTTACTTCAATCGCATCTACCTTCCCAGCTTCGCTGTTGCAGATCCTGCAGACCCGTTCAATCGAAATTTTCATCATTGTTATGGCTGTTGGATTCGTAGTGGTTGCTTTGGTTGTTTTGGTCGAGCAGTCCCAGCGACGGATTCCGGTGCAGTATGCCAAGCGGATGGTTGGCCGCAAGGCCTACGGTGGTCAGTCCACCTATATTCCAGTGAAGGTAAACACCGCGGGCGTTATCCCGGTTATTTTCGCCTCCTCAATGCTTTACTTGCCAGCACTTCTGGCTCAGTTCTCGCAGCCAGATGCCAGTGGTCAGGTTGCCCCTTGGGTCACTTGGATTTCCACCTACTTGGTTAGTGGCGACAACCCGCTCTACATGGCGATTTACTTCCTGATGATTGTTGGATTCACCTACTTCTACGTAGCTATCACTTTGAACCCGGAAGAGATCAGCGACAACATGAAGAAGTACGGTGGCTTTATCCCAGGTATTCGTGCCGGAAGGCCCACCACTGAGTACCTTCAGTACGTAATCTCTAGAATCACAGCCCCTGGCGCTATATACCTGGGTTTGATTGCCTTGATTCCGCTAATTGCCTTCACGGCAATTGGAACTAACCAAAACTTCCCATTCGGAGGAACTTCGATCCTGATTATTGTTGGTGTTGGTTTGGAGACCGTCAAGCAGATCAACGCTCAGATGCAGCAGCGTAACTACGAGGGCTTGCTGAAATGACCCGCCTCCTACTAATCGGCCCCCCGGGCGCCGGGAAGGGGACCCAGGCAGTTCTTTTGGCGGCGCACTTCGGAATTCCGGCAATCTCAACCGGAGATATTTTTCGCTCCAATGTGAAAAATGAAACTCCTCTAGGAGTCGAGGCCAAGGGCTTCATGGACCGTGGGGAGTACGTGCCGAGCACGCTCACCAACGCTCTAATTAGAGATCGATTGTCACAACCGGATGCCCAAACAGGCTTCCTACTCGATGGCTACCCAAGAACCGCGGACCAGGTAGCTGAATTGGACAACATTCTTGTCGAGAGCTCCACCAGGCTCGATGTTGTTGTGCAGTTAAGGGCTGATAACAAGGAACTTATTCGACGCTTGGCGCATCGCGCCGAGGTTGAGGGTAGGGCTGATGACACCCCCGAGGTGATTGCCAAAAGACTCGATGTTTACGACGAGCAAACTGCTCCGCTGATTGATATCTATGTTTCGCGCGGGCTCGTTGCGATGATTGATGGTTCGGGTGAGATTGAATTGGTCACCAAGCGCATTATCGAGGCATTGAACGCCCGCGGCCTAGAACAAGATGCGTAAAAAATACGAAACTAAAACAGATGATCAGATTCGCAAAATGCGAATCGCAGGTCTGCTAACTGCAAAAGCCCTGGCCAACGTCAAGGCTGCGATGAAGCCAGGAGTGACCACGCTGGAGCTCGACCAAATCGCCGAAAAGACAATTCGCGATGCGGGCGGCATCCCAAACTTCCAACTGGTCCCGGGTTATTCACACGCCATTTGCGCGTCAATAAACGCCGAGGTTGTGCACGGGATGCCTTCTGGGAAAATCTTGCAAGCTGGGGATACAATCTCGGTTGACTGCGGTGCCGAGGTCGATGGCTGGAACGGCGATAGCGCCTTCACTTTTGTTGTCCCTGGCGGCGATCCCGAAGTGACTAAAAAGCGCCAGGAACTTTCCGATGTTTGCCAGGGGTCACTCTGGGCAGGCATCGCAGCGCTCGCGACTGCGAAAAGACTCAATCAGGTGGGCGTTGCCATCGAAAGTTACGTGACGGATAAAGGAACCTTTGGCATCTTGGAGCAGTATGTTGGCCACGGTATTGGCCGCACCATGCACGAAGACCCGGCTGTGTTTAACTATCGGGTTCGTGACTTAGGTCCAAAGGTGGAGCCCGGTTTGTGTGTTGCGATAGAGCCCATGATCACTGCAGGTGACCAAAAGACATTCGTTGCAAAAGACGACTGGACCGTCGAAACTTCAGACGGCGGTGATGGAGCCCACTGGGAGCATTCGGTTGCGGTTCATTCCAAAGGAATCTGGGTTCTGACCGCGATTGATGGTGGAGTCGCGGGTTTAGCTCCGTTTGGCGTAGTTCCGGTAGCTCTATAGCTCTCAAATTAGCCATCAGCCGATTATCGGGGGTACTCGGTGAGCCAATTGGTCTGCTTAAGAGCATGCGCGGAGCGAATTCTGCCCGAGAATAGCCAATTCATCGGTAATTGGGCGGCATTTTGCGAAGATTCCGCTGGCGCTTGGTGCAAATAGCCCCTAGGATTGCATCTTGGTGTTTCTGCGCAAATACAACTTCCGATTTTTCTGGTTTTTGTTTCTGCGTGTTCGTGACGCTAACAATAAAGTAGCGAATAAGTGAGTGCATGGCCAATAAAGACGGCGTAATTGAGATCGAAGGCTCGGTCGTAGAAGCTTTACCGAACGCAATGTTTCGTGTGGAGCTGACCAATGGACACCTAGTCCTTGCTCACATCTCAGGAAAAATGCGACAGCACTATATCCGCATCCTCCCTGAGGACCGTGTGATTGTTGAGCTGTCGACCTACGACCTGACTCGCGGCCGCATAATTTACCGGTACAAGTAGAGAGTAAGAGCATGAAGGTCAACCCAAGCGTTAAGAAGATCTGCGATAAGTGCAAGGTTATTCGTCGTCACGGCAACGTGATGATCATTTGCGAGAACCCTCGTCACAAGCAGCGCCAGGGCTAATAAGCCCTACCCACAACTAAATAGCAAGGCATTGCAAAGTCGCAAGACTTCGCCCCCGGTAGAAGGCCGGGGCTTGATCTAGCCAGATTGAGACCGTGATGCCAAAGACCTTCTAAAAAAAACAAGGAAATAAAATGGCACGTATTGCTGGAGTAGATATTCCTCGCGACAAGCGAGTGGTTATCTCCCTTACCTACATCTATGGGATCGGTCGCACTCGTTCATCCGAGATTCTAGAGACCACCAAGATTTCAGAAGAACTTCGCGTCAAAGATCTAACCGACGATCAGCTCATCGCTCTTCGTGAAGTAATCGAAAAGGGTTACAAGGTTGAGGGTGACCTTCGTCGTGAAGTTGCAGCGGATATTCGCCGCAAGGTTGAGATTGGCTCGTACCAAGGAATTCGTCACCGCAAGGGCCTTCCAGTCCACGGTCAGCGCACCAAGACCAACGCTCGCACTCGCAAGGGTCCAAAGCGCACGGTTGCCGGTAAGAAAAAGGTTGCCCGCTAGTAGCGGCTCAGGATCTAGGAGATAAAAAATGGCAGCACCTAAGACATCCGCAGCGGCCCGCAAGCCACGCCGCAAGGATAAGAAGAACGTCCCACTTGGTCAAGCGCACATCCGCTCGACATTCAACAACACCATCATCACCATCACCGATCAAACCGGAGCAGTTATTTCCTGGTCTTCCTCAGGTGATGTTGGCTTTAAGGGTTCGCGTAAGTCGACCCCCTATGCCGCTCAGATGGCAGCCGAGTCTGCAGCCCGCAAGGCTCAAGAGCACGGCCTCAAGAAGGTAGATGTATTTGTCAAGGGCCCAGGCTCTGGTCGTGAGACTGCAATTCGTTCTCTCCAGGCCGCAGGCCTAGAGGTCGGATCGATCTCTGATGTGACCCCACAGGCTCACAACGGTTGCCGTCCGCCAAAACGCCGCCGCGTCTAACTAGCTTTCCAATAACTAAAGATTCACGCATCCAGGTAACTGCCTGGATGATTCAAAACGAGTAGCAAATAGTGGTTACTCAGATGAAAGGAACTCAACAGTGCTAATTGCACAGCGCCCAACTCTTCACGAAGAAGTTCTAGGACCAAACCGTTCTCGCTTTATCCTTGACCCACTAGAGCCAGGATTCGGTTACACCCTTGGCAATTCGATGCGTCGCACCCTACTCAGTTCGATTCCAGGTGCCGCAGTTACCAACATCCGCATCCAGGGTGTAAGCCACGAATTCTCCACCATCCCAGGTGTAAAAGAAGACGTTGTCGAGGTAATCCTGAACATCAAGAATCTCGTAGTTTCTTCTGAGCACGATGCTCCAGTAGTTGCTCACCTATCCAAGTCCGCTGCCGGTCCAGTGACTGCAGCCGACATTCAGGTTCCTGCCGGTGTTGAGGTTCACAACCCAGAGCTAGTACTTGCCACGCTAAACGCCAAGGGCAAGCTCGAAGTTGAGTTCATCATCGAGCGCGGTCGCGGCTACGTTCAGGCAAACCAGAACCGCAACCCAGACGCAGAAGCTGGAGTTATTCCGGTTGACTCGATTTACAGCCCGGTTCTAAAGGTCTCTTACCGCGTCGAGGCTACTCGTGCTGGTGAGTTCACCAACTTTGACAAGCTAATTGTTGATGTTGAGACCAAGCCTTCGATGGAACCAAAGGATGCCGTTGCCTCTGCAGGTTCCACCCTTGTTGAGCTATTTGGCCTTGCCAAGGAGCTAAACAACGAGGCCGAGGGCATTGAAATTGGGCCTGCTCCGGTTGAGGTTGCAGCTTCTAACGAGCTTTCAACACCGATCGAAGACCTAGACCTAACCGTGCGCTCATACAACTGCTTGAAGCGCGAGGGTATCAACACCGTTTCCGAGCTGATCGCACTGAGTGAAGACCAGCTAATGAACATCCGTAACTTTGGTTCTAAGTCCGTTGATGAGGTCCGCGAGAAGCTTGCTTCTTTGGGTCTTAGGTTCAAGGATGCAGTTCCAGGATTCGATGGCGCTTACTTCGGTGGCGGATTCGACGAAGACCAGATCTAAAGCTTAGAAAACCAAGGAGAAACTAAATGCCTACCCCAACAAAGGGACCTCGCCTCGGAGGCGGACCAGCCCACGAGCGACTAATGCTCAATAACATGGCCACCTCGCTTTTCAAGCACAAGCGCATCGTCACCACCGAGACCAAGGCCAAGCGCCTTCGTCCAGTGGCCGAACGTTTTGTGACTTTCGCAAAGCGCGGTGACCTGCACGCTCGACGCCGCGTGATGCAGTCAATTCTTGATAAGGGAGTGGTTCACGAGCTTTTCGCTGAAATCGCACCGCTAGTTCAAGAGCGACAGGGTGGCTACACCCGCATTACAAAGCTTGGCTACCGCAAGGGCGACAACGCCCCCATGGCCGTTATTGAGCTTGTGCTGGAACCAGTGAGCCCAAAGCCAAAGACCAATAAGGTTCGACTAACCAACAACATCGCCACCGGCGCAGCTGCGGTAGCAGCTCCAGAGGTAGTTGAAGAAGTTCTAGTTGAGGATGCTGCCGCAGAAGTTGTAGCTGAGACCGAGGTTGTTGCGGAAGCAGCAGTTGCGTCTTCAGAAACAGAGGCAACCGAAGCAGTAGCTGAAGCCGCTGCTGAAGAGGCTTCCCCAAAGGCTGAGTAAGTAATTTCATGAGTGAACCCGCTGGTGTCCCCGGCGGGTTTTCTCGTTTCCGGATTGATTTGGCCTATGACGGCACCGACTTTTCCGGTTGGGCTAAGCAGCCGGGCCATAGGACCATTCAGGGCGACCTAGAGGCCGCACTCACCAAGTTGTTTGGCGAGTCTGAAGATGGCTTTGGGATGCGGGTTGCGGGCCGAACCGATGCCGGTGTTCACGCCAGCCACCAGGTCTGTCACATCGATATCACGAGTGCGCAGCTCATTCGATTGGGCAGAACACCGCTTAGCACCAAGCGACTCAATAGCCTCTTGGTGCCTGAGATTGCAATCTTGTCCGTGGCATTGGCTCCGGATGGTTTTGACGCTCGCTTTTCGGCAACTGGGCGCAGGTACCACTATTTGATTGCAGATCAAGGTGCCAAGCCTGACCCAAAGCGCAATCGCTTTGTGCTCACTCTTCCTCGAGCGGTAAATGAAAACCTGATGGCTGAGGCCGCGGCCAAGCTTGTGGGCCTCAAAGACTTCGGGGCTTTTTGTAAACCCCGGGCGAAGGCAACAACAATCCGAAATTTGAAGAAACTTGAGGTTATGAGGCAGAAGGACGGCCTGATTCAAATCACTCTGGAGGCCGACGCCTTTTGCCACAACATGGTGCGAGCCATAGTCGGCGCGATTGTCTCGGTTGCGGAGCAAAGGCTCAGCGTGGAAGAGCTGGAAAGGGTCCAACAAGGGGCCAAACGGACCTCGAAATTCCGAGTCGTCGCTCCTCGCGGGTTGTCTTTAGAGTCGGTTTCTTACCCACCTGATAAAAAAATGGGCTTTCAAGCGCAAAATGCCAGAAAAAGAAGGGATTTAGGGGAAATTTCTGTTTGACCATTGGGCCTATCTTCCCCTAGACTCAATCCTTGGTTCGGCATTGCCGAAAGCGTTTGAAGCTGCGGTAATCCGCGGAATCACACAACACGAAACTATGAGGTAATTTACCGTGCGTACTTATTCGCCAAAGGCCAGCGAGCTGAGCCATGAGTGGTTTGTCGTTGACGCCACCGATATTGTCCTAGGCCGTCTTGCATCACACGTAGCTGTATTGCTGCGTGGTAAGCACAAGCCAACCTTCGCAGCCCACATGGACAACGGAGATTTCGTAATCATTATCAACGCTGAGAAGGTTGCCCTCACCGGGTCAAAGCTCGCTCAGAAGAAGGCCTACCGCCACTCGGGTTACCAGGGTGGCCTCACTGCTACCACTTACTCCGAGCTTTTGGAGAAAAACCCAGAGCGCGCAGTAGAAAAGGCAATCCGCGGGATGTTGCCAAAAAACTCCCTGGGTGCTCAGCAGTTGTCCAAGCTAAAGGTTTATAAGGGTGCGGTTCACCCACACGAGGCGCAGCAGCCTAAGACTTTCCTAATCGATCAGATCGCCCAGTAAGGACTAATACCTTGGCAGATGAAACAACCACCGAAACTACCGAGGTAGTTGAAGAGACCACTTACTCCACAGAGTCCTCACCGGCCCAAGCCGTGCGCTCACGTGGCAACCTAACCCAGCCAGGTGCTGGTACCGGTCGTCGCAAGGAGGCAATCGCTCAGGTGCGCATCATGCCGGGAACCGGCAAGATCGTCGTGAATGGTCGCACCTTGGAGGATTACTTTCCGAATAAGCTGCACCAGCAGCTAATCACCGACCCTTTCACCGTGCTTGAGTTGCAGAACGCCTACGATGTCATTGCAAAAATCAATGGTGGTGGAGTTGCCGGTCAGGCTGGCGCACTTCGTCTGGGTATCGCTCGTTCTCTAAACCAGATCGATGAAGACAATAATCGTGCAGCTCTTAAAAAAGCTGGCTTCTTGCGTCGCGACTCTCGAATCATCGAGTCCAAGAAGGCCGGTTTGAAAAAGGCCCGCAAGGCCTCTCAGTTCTCCAAGCGCTAACCCTAGGCTTAGCCGATGGGCAGGCTCTTCGGAACCGATGGAGTTCGCGGAACAGCGAACAAAGAAATCACGGCGGAATTCTCACTCAGGTTGGCGCAAGCTGCAGCTCGGGTCTTGGGCCAACAGGCTCGTGAAAGAGGAGATCGGCCAAGGGCTGTAATCGCTCATGACCCCAGAATCTCATCAGACTTTATTTCAGCTGCGGTCTCGGCAGGACTGGCCTCCTCGGGGGTGGATGTCTTTGATGCCGGAGTGGTCCCAACCCCGGCAGCAGCTTATTTAACCGCCGATCTTGATGCTGATTTCGGCGTCATGATTTCGGCTAGCCACAACTCTGCTCCCGATAACGGCATTAAGTTTTTTTCGCGGGGCGGGCATAAGCTCCCAGACAGTGTTGAGGATGAGATAGAGGCTGCCATGGGGCAGGCGCTCACCCCCTTGGGTTCGGCAGTTGGACGGGTAATTCGCTTCGCGGATGCTGAGGACCGCTACCTGATCCATATGCTTGGCACTCTTCCCAATCGATTAGATGGCCTAAAGGTCGTGCTTGACTGCGCCAACGGCGCGGCAAGCGCTATTTCTCCGCAGGTGTTTGTGGATGCAGGGGCCAGGGTAATCGTCATCGGCGCGGATCCCGATGGAAACAACATTAACTTGGGCTATGGTTCGACTCATTTATCTGCATTGCAGGCAGCAGTTCTAGAACACAAGGCGGATATCGGCATCGCTCACGATGGTGATGCTGATCGCTGCTTGGCTGTCGATCACGAGGGTTCAATAGTTGACGGGGATCATCTGATGGTGGTTTTGGCTATCGCCATGAAGCAGGCGGGCACTTTGGCCCGCGACACTTTGGTCACCACTGTGATGAGCAACCTTGGTCTGAGGATTGCTATGCAAGAAGCTGGAATCGACTTGATTGAGACCAAGGTTGGGGATCGCTATGTACTAGAGGCGATGCGTGATGGCGGCTACTCACTTGGTGGTGAGCAATCCGGGCACATCATTTTTAGCCAATTCGCAACCACCGGAGACGGGCTTCTCACCGGATTGCAGATTGCCGCCAGAATGGTGT
>Ga0136566_1000085_pt1 | contig 35175 bp, 32 predicted proteins | sample AntDeeMetagenom2_FD_104786 | JGI IMG/M metagenome (GOLD analysis project Ga0136566, IMG submission 104786) | Saline lake microbial communities from Deep lake, Antarctica - Metagenome #2 | ecosystem: Environmental > Aquatic > Non-marine Saline and Alkaline > Saline | place: Antarctica: Deep lake... | reverse complement strand
AATTGCTAGCCCCAGCGCATGGGGGCAGGCGATAACTAAAACAGTGATGCTTCGAATCACCGCAGAATCCGGCATTCCTAGAGCGCTCCAGGTAACAGCCGTGATTACACCTGCTGAAAGTGCAAACCAAAATAACCAGCCGGCAGCCTTATCGGCTAAACGCTGAGCTTTGGAGGTCGAAGACTGCGCCTCGGCCACGAGTTTTTGAATTCCAGCAAGGGCCGTGCCCTCGCCAACCGCGGTAATTTCAACCCGAAGTCCAGAATCCGTTGCCACTGTTCCAGCAATAACTAAATCGCCTTCGCCCTTTCGGACCGCGATCGATTCGCCGGTCAGCATGGATTCGTCCATGCTGGCGGACCCCTGCAAAATTTTGCCATCGGCTGCGACCTGACCGCCTGGGCGCACCACAATCACATCGCCGATTTCCAGCTCCGCTGGGGAGACCACGACAACCTGTTCTCCCTCAACTCGCTCGGCTTCATCCGGTAACAGCGCTGCCAGTGAATCAAGTGCTGAGGTTGTCTGAGCTAGCGAACTCATTTCAATCCAGTGCCCGAGCAGCATGATCACGATTAGCAGTGCCAACTCCCACCAAAAATCTAGGCGATTATCTAGCAATCCCAGGCTCGCTCCCCAAGATGCCAAGAATGCGACGGTGATAGCAAGACCAATCAAGAGCATCATTCCGGGCTTTTTCGCTCGAATCTCATCGATTGCCCCTGTTAAAAATGGCTTACCACCAAAGGCATACATCGCCGTGCCCAAGATTGGTGACAGCCAACTTAGCCAATCAAGGCTGGGCAACTCGTATCCAACCAACATGGCAAATATCGGAGAAAGAATTACAACGGGAATCGCGACCAGCAGCATCACCCAAAAAAGTCGCCGATATTGCGCGACGTGATCGCCGTGTCCAGCATGAGTGGAGTGTCCTTTGGTGCTGCCATGATCTATCGCAGCAGGCTCTTGGCCCTGCTCCTCGGGCACCGATGACCCATCTTGCTCGCTCGGCGATTTAGTTTCTAGATTCTCGGATTTTTCTTTTTTTTCTTGCTGACTCAAAATACCCTCCCTAAAGCGCTGCTCCCACTCTTGCACTGTTTTCAAGAAGTTGAAACAGTGATGCGAAGGTTTATAGAAGAGAAGTGGTTGAGCTCAGAAGAAACAGCACTTGTTCAAATGCTGAATTGGATGCTGGCCTCGCGCTAACAATGATTTGATTCTTAGCTTGAACTCGACAAACATGACATCAGCTGGAGTATTCGCAAAGAAAACTAGGCCAAGCTTCGGGCAGGTTTCACCTTATTAATTTTCCAACCAGTTACCCATTAATAGCCTTGAAGGCACATCATGAGATGCAGAAGGATTTCTTCATCCTGTTTACTAGCCCCCAGCCAAAGGCCCTGACCCAAAATTTACAAACAATTCAACTTAATGGTCGAATCATGCTGCTCGAAGAAAATTCGCCAAGGGGAGTTTCGAGCGTGTCATCTGCCATCGCCTCAGTAAAGCTGCGATAAGCGGAATGCAAATGCAAGCGCATTGCCTCTTCAGCAGCTTTGGGCTCAGCTTTTGAAACAGCCCTTGCGATTTGTTTATGCTCTTCGAGGCTGGCCGCAAAGTCCCAATCACCGCCAAACATTCGAAATAAGTGCAGATGGCAATGAGATTGTTCAAAAGCTCTCACCACATCGAAATTTCCGGTGGATTGCAGGATGATTTTGTGAAATTTATGGTCGTGGTTTAGCATAATTTGCCTGGTGGGTCTGGCCGATGAGTCAAAATTTTTAATTTCTCGGTCAAGTTCTAGTCCTGGGTTTTGCAGTCGGTTAGTCGCTGCGGCGCTTGCCGCCCAAGGCTCAATCAACAGCCTGAACTCGAATAGGTCCCTGACTTGGCGGGCATTTAAAACCGGGGTGGTTTGATAGCCCTTATTGGATATCGCTTCCAAAAGATTGTCACCTTGCAAAAGCCTCAGCGCCTCCCTGACCGGGGTTGCCGAAACTTTCAACTCTTTAGCAATCTGCATAATATTTAGCCTGGTGGAAGGCGGAATTGAATGTTCTAGAATCCTACGCTTTAAGTGCTCGTAGACATCAGTGGAGGAAAAGGCGGGGCGCATCGCAGGGGACGGCGCTTTAGTTGCTGAGACCTTTGATTCCATGAGCCGATCCCCTCTGCAGTTGATGCATGCTGCGAGTCTAACCCTCCCCAAAATATGTGAATCCAAACTACTTGCTGCGCAGTTAGCAAAATAATGAATGATTTCGCTTAAATCCTAGAGTTAGGGGTCCAGGTGATTATTGATGGTGCATTGGCAAGAGGTATTCAGTTCTAAAGTTCCAATCACTAAAAAGGCCGGCAGGTAAACCTGCTGGCCTTTTTTGGTGAAGACAAGATACTTTAAGTAAATGAGCTTTCAAGCTTCTCCGTCGTAGCTCAGCATTGGGCTTGAATGCACTTTCTATGACCGATGCTGCTTTGCCCAGCCCATTAGAAACTCAAGGTGTGAAGACAACCAGCACAAAGGCGCCAAATATACTTAGGTGCACAGCACCCTGCAAAATGGAAGCCTTACCCGGCAAGAGAGTAAGTGCGCTAACAAAAAGCGCTAAAAACAATAATGATATTTCTGTTGCACCAAGGCCCAGATTCACCTGAAAGCCGAACAGCAAAGAAATAACAGCAATCGTTGGGATGGTCATGCCTATGCTCGCCAAGGCGGAGCCTAAGGCTAGGTTAATGCTGGTTTGGGTGCGGCCATAATAGGCGGCTTTCAGGGCCGAAATTGATTCAGGTAGCAACACAACAATCGCAATCGAAAACGCCACCACCATTTGAGGAAGCCCCAGGCCGGTGACCGCCCCTTGAATGATTGGGCTTGTCACCTTTGCCAAGCCAACCACTGCCACCAAAGAACCCAGCAGCCCAGCCACGCTCCAAAGCGCTTGCTTCTTAGTTGGAGCCCTAACGTGAGCGGTTTGACTCGGTGGCATATTCGCTCTGGGCGGCGGCAAGAAAAAGTCGCGATGACGAACGGTTTGCATCGCGACAAAAGTGACATAAATAACCAGTGAGGTGATAGCCGCGAAGCCAAGTTGAGCTGGGCTGAAAGTTGGACCGGGAGTGGAGGTAGTAAAAGTTGGCAGTACCAAACTCAGAATACTTAGGGATGCCAGAGCAGATAGCGCTGGCACAGCGCCCTCTGCATTGAAGGTTGCGAATTTGAGCCTAAAAGACTTGATCAGAATCGATCCGCCAATAATCAATCCTGTGGTGATCATGATGGCCGCGAACACGGTGTCACGAGCCAGATTCTTGGTGGCATCGGGATTATCGATTATTAGAACCACAATCATCCCAACCTCGATGATTGTTACTGCGGCCGCAAGAATCAGAGAGCCGAAGGGCTCCCCGACCTTGAGTGCAATCACCTCGGCGTGAGATACGGCAACAAATACAGTGGCGACCAACACCCCACCAAGCACAAAAAGCAAAAGCGTTGGTACCGCCGCATTCCAGGAAACAGCCAGAAGAACCAGGGCCACTATTGGCAGAGCAAAATAGGCGGGCTTCAAGTTTGTAAAAGGGGTGGCCAAAGCGCTCCTGTCTTTATGGTTGTAATTACGGCTGGAGTCCGAGTGGTCTTTAGTCAAAGATTAGAGCAATCTAAAGGCATATAAACACCGCGTTGTCTTTTAAAATCTCCTGATCAAAGAATTGCTAGCAGGGCGCATAAATTAGAGAACAGTGAGCTCGCCAGCTCAGGTTTTTGTGTTACTTCAAGCCAATTTTCTTAGAATCAACCTGATCAAAGGAGATTAGGAGCTTTTTGCCGTTTAGTGGTGTCCGGTAAAACAGTCCTGCCGGGCAAAGGTTCAATAAGCCAGTGGTAAACATCATGATGCCAAGTGGGATAAGCGCCAAAGCCCAGCCGCCAGAAATAATGCTTCCAGCAATCAAAACCGGTCCGCCAACTATTCGGGCCCAGCGGCCGACTGGAGATGAAACCGCTTTCATGACCGCGATGGTCGATGCTGGGATTGGTCTTGGGGACGACTTGGTGGTCATTTGAATCTCCTTGGATTAGGCATTAGACATTTGAATCTTTTGAAGGTGTTGGGTTTTATTATACCCCCCTGGGTATTTAGAAAATATAAGTTTGCGGATAGCGCCGCTCAGGATGGGGCCTTCTTCATTGCTTGGAAGGTCCGGAATCCGAGGAATTTGGTACTAGAAGGGAACAACGGCCCTGTCTTGGGAAGCCTGGGCCCGATTACACGAGTCTAAGATTCCTTAGCGCCGCAAAATACCCCCAGTAGAAACCCCAAGCGATTATTCTGCCGGCATAAACTGACAGTCAGCCTTGTTGTCGAAACGGGGGAACGGTTGCCGCTCGACCGAATCCGAAATTTATCCAACACACGATAATGATCAGATTCAAACCCTCTTAGCTATTAGCAGCATCGCTTTTTGAATAAAACAGGAGAGGGATCATTGAACTTCATTGAAGCCAAAGACCTAAAAAAGTATTACAAGTCAAAATCAGGCGACATCAAGGCCCTGGACGGGCTATCGCTTTCGATCCCTCAGGGAACAGTGAAGGGTCTTTTGGGTCCAAATGGCGCGGGTAAGACTACCGCTGTGAAGATACTCACGACCCTCACCACCCCCACCTCGGGTGAAGCTTTTATCGACGGGGTGAGCGTCACTGCGGAACCCGAGAAAATCCGCAGGATGATTGGGGTTTCCGGGCAATATGCCGCGGTGGATCAAAAACTGACCGGCTTCGAGAATTTAGAGATGATAGGCCGGCTTTATCACCTGGGTGCCTCGGCCGCAAAAAAACGAGCCAATGAACTCATCGAGCTATTTGATCTTGTTGAAGCTGCGAACCGACCCGTAAAAGGATTTAGCGGCGGTATGCGAAGAAGAATTGACCTTGCCGGAGCTTTGATAATCAATCCGGCCGTTTTGTTTCTCGATGAACCGACCACGGGTCTTGACCCCAAGAGTAGGCTCGATCTCTGGAAAGTAATCAAAGACCTGGTCACAAACGGCACCACCGTCCTACTCACCACCCAGTATCTCGAAGAAGCCGATCGGCTCACCGATTCGATTGCGGTTATTGACCACGGTCTGGTAATCGCGGAGGGCACAAGCGACGAACTAAAGCGGCAGATTGGCGGCCAATACATCGAGTTCTCCCTGGTGCGGCTCGAGGACATAGAACAGGGCAAAGGCCTCTTGCAATCTATTTCCAACGAGCAGGTGTTTATCGGAAACGATGGCCGAACCCTGTCGGTTGCCGCAGATTCTGCGCCCGAAAAACTACAGACAGCACTCAAGCTTTTTTCAGAATCGGGGATTGACCTGAATGATGCAGGTATGAGAAGGCCAACGCTAGACGATGTGTTTTTAAACCTAACCGGCCGCCAGGCTCAAGAAGATGAGGTCGCAAAATGACACTTTCATACCAAATAGATGTAAAAGGACCCTTCAACCAGTTGGTCTCCGATAGCTGGGTTACTACTAAAAGAAATATCATCAAGCTTCGTCGCGACCCTGAGATTTTTGTTTTCACCCTGATCCAGCCGATCATGTTCGTGTTGCTGTTCAACTACGTATTCGCAGGAGCTATCTCAATCGAAGGTGGCGACTACACCCAGTTCTTGATGGCGGGCATCTTTGCTCAAACAATCGTGTTTGGCTCCACCTACTCGGGTTCCGCGATGGCGCAGGATCTCAAAGACGGCATCATCGACCGCTTTAGAACCCTTCCGATGAATACCGCAGCGTTATTGATCGGAAGGACCGCCGGAGATTTGGTTATAAACGCAGCCTCTATGGTCGCGATGCTTATTACCGGCTACCTAGTCGGCTGGAGAGTAACAAGTTCCTTACCCGAAGCAATGCTTGCGGTGGGATTGCTGTTGGGCTTCAGCTACGCATTCAGCTGGGTAATGGTGCTAATCGGCATGTCGGTCAAATCACCTGAAATTATCAATAACGTTAGTTTCTTGGTTCTGTTTCCGCTGACGTTTTTGTCGAATGCCTTTGTACCATCAGACACCCTCCCGGCTCCACTTCGATTATTTGCGGAGTGGAATCCGGTTAGCTCTTTGATTCAGGCCTGTCGCGAACTGTTTGGAAATATCCCAGCGGGTACTCCTGTTGGGGACAGCTTTGTGCAACAAAACCCGCTAATGATTGTCCTTATTGGAATCGGATTGCTATTGGCCATATTTATCCCGGCCAGCATCCTAAAGTTCAAAGCTCTATCAAAGGTTTAGTTCCAAAAAAGCAGGAGACTATCAATGGACCTGGAGCCAACCAGCACCGGCTTCTCAGCGGCAAACCGGAGTGCCAGTTGCCAATAGGCGAATAAGCGAATAAGCGAAATTCAAGGACGTAAATCTAGTTAGAGTGAAGAAACATGTGGATATCTAATCTGGCGAGGATCAATTGATAGTAATCACGCTACGTACCCCGTACCTTTTGTTCGTTGGCAGCGAGACCGAGCCGATTTACGCCAAGACTGCGGCAGGGCTCGCCAAGTGGCGCCCAGAGAGCTGCATGGGCCAACTGAGTCTAGAAGGCGGCACGATTGATCTAGGCCTTGCCAGCCACAGCGTGGCAAGTGCCGCCGAAGTCGGGGCTCAATCACTGGTCATTGGAACATCGGCTGTGGGCGGTGCGATTCCAGAGGCTTGGATGCCGACCCTGTTTGCCGCCTTGAAGGCGGGTATGGACATCGTCGCTGGAGTTCACACAAAGTTGAATGACATTCCAGCATTGGTTGCGGCGGCGAACGAGTCGGGAGCCAAGCTGATTGATGTCCGAGTGCCACCAAAGAACATCCCGGTCGGAACCGGTAAGAAACGAACCGGAAAAAGACTTCTGACCGTTGGCACTGATTGTGCACTGGGCAAAAAATACACCGCTTTAGCAATTGCTAACCGACTGCAAGAACGGGGCGTCGATGCCGACTTCCGCGCTTCCGGCCAGACCGGAATAATGATTGCCGGAAGCGGCATCCCAATTGACGCCGTGGTTGCTGACTTTCTTTCCGGTGCAGCAGAAATGATTTCTCCGGACAACCATGCTGGCCATTGGGACATCATCGAGGGTCAGGGAAGCTTGTTTCACCCCGGCTACTCATCGGTAAGCACCGGTCTATTAGTGGGCTCTCAACCAGATGCGTTTGTGGTTTGCACCGAGGCGCTTCGCACTCACATCAAAGGCTGGCCCGATTTCGAATTGCCAAGCATTCAAGAGGTCATCGACAGGACAATTGAGATTGCCAGGAGCGTGAACCCAGCCATCAGATGCATCGGAATCAGCGTAAACACCAGCGCCTTGCCAAATCATGAGCGAGCCGCATACCTTGCTAATTTGAGCTCACTATATCGCCTTCCCGCCATGGACCCTCTAGTCTCTGGGCTCGACGAGGTAATAGACAATCTTCTGAGCCAAAAATGAAGATGTCCATCGAGCGCAAAAACTTTCCGCTGCACTCGCCCTTTGTTATCACCGGATACACGTTTTTGGAGCTAAATGCGGTTTGGGTGACTCTGGAAAAAGACGGTGTTATAGGGCGAGGCGAAGGCGTTGGAGCCTATTACCTGGGCGATGACCAAGCCAAGATGTTTAGAGACCTTGAAGAAATAAAACCAAGGGTCGAGCAGGGTGCTACGCGTCAAGAAATCAACGAACTCATGCCTTCTAATGGGGCGCGAAACGCACTCGATGCTGCGATGTGGGATTTGGAATGCAAGATTGCAAACGCTAGCATTTGGGACCTAGTTGGACTAAAACCCAAACAGCTAAGCACCGTCGCCACCATAGGCATCGGCACACCAGAAAAGATGGCCCTGCGAGCAAAAGAACTCAGTGGTTATTCAAACTTGAAAATTAAGCTCGATGGCCACCTTCCGGTCGAAAAGCTGACTGCAATTCGACTGGCCAGGCCGGATGCGAACCTGGTTGTTGATGTGAATCAGGGCTGGAATTTTGAACAGCTAAAAAAGTTCATTCCGGCTCTTAGGGACCTAGGCGTAAACATGATTGAGCAACCTCTAGCCAGAGGCAATGACTCCCAACTTGACGGCTTTGTTTCCCCAATTCCTTTGGGCGGGGATGAGAGCGTCCTAAACCTCGAAGAATATGAAGCCAATTCAAAGAACTACCAAGTGATCAACATAAAACTGGATAAATGTGGTGGCCTGACCGAAGCGCTGCAAATTGTTGCGGCCGCCCAAAAAGACGGGAAGTCGATAATGGTCGGGAATATGACCGGCACCTCGCTGTCCATGGCCCCCGCCTATGTAATCGGCCAGCACTGTGACTTTGTTGATATCGACGGACCATTGTTAATCACAAAAGACATTCCAAATGGCTTGAATTACATGGCCGGTGGAAAAGTAGAAGTATTTGGCTCGAAGCTATGGGGCTGAGGCTTCGCCCTGATCAAGAGCCACCCAGCGGAATCGAACCGCTGACCTGCTCTTTACGAGGGAGCTGCTCTACCAACTGAGCTAGGGTGGCGAAAAATGCCCTTGGGCACCTGCCAAAGTTTAGCGCCAATCAAATTGGGCGCGAACGCTTGAGCATTCGCTTTGCTAAGAAATGACTCCAGCCCTTTTTAGTCTTGCGATAGCGGCATCTTCGATTGTCGACTCGGGGCCAATCGCCCTGCGCATAATCGCCAAAAGGTTTGTGGTTATTGGCCTTAAGAGCCAAAGCGGGTAGGAGCGCAGACCAATGCGCTCCTGATAGATCTTTGGCATTGACGCTAAAGCGGAGTGAAATAGGAGTGCGTAAACCGGCTTGGTTATAAGCGGCAGTGGGACCTTGCGAATCCACTTGATCACATCGGTGGTCTCTGGAGTAACCACCAATTGCGAATCAAAGCCCTGAAGCGTTTCTAAAAGCTCCGCCTCTGACATGGGAGCTGTTTCTAAACCTAGAGGTTCTACAGATTTAGCCCAAAGCCTTACGTACTCGTCCGCTCCGCCAGGAATTGGCTTTCTGGAATAGTTTTGGTGGGCGCGCAAAAATGAGTCCATGAAGGCCACGTGCACCCATAGCAAAAGATCGGGGTCAGCGGCCTTATAGGGCCTGATTTCTTTAGCGGCGGTTTCATATTCACCGGTGACGCGAGTGTGCATTTTATTTACCCGCGAAGCTTCACCAAAAACTGCGTCAGTTGAACCAAAAGTTGTGACGGTCAGCCAACGGATGGTTCCAGAGAGCCTGCCGAGTGGATCTTTTTCATACCTGGAGTGCTGGGCTACTCCGGTGAGTGATCCGGGGTGCAAGGCCTGCATTAAAAGCGCTCTTACTCCCCCGACCAATGTGGCAAAGTCTCCATGCACAATCCAAGGAGCATCACTTGGGAGATACAGGCCTGGCTTATCCCCTTGCTCAACAACTTTGAGCCAAGGTGGCACCCCATCGGACGCCCCGGATAGAAGTTTGCGGAATCGCTTGGATAAATTCTCCTGAAGAGCGTTGTTTTTCAACCGCAACTGCCTAACCTTGAATAAGACTTTCGAAAAAGGGATAACAATGACCGAACAAGAACTAATCCAAGACTTCAATAAAAACCGACTGCACGTAATTCTTGCCCAGCTGGCTCCAACCGCGCTTTTAGCCTTTGCAGCCTTTGCCACTCCAGAAATTTCCAATTACAGCGATTACCTAAAAGCGGCCTTTGCTTTAATTTTGTTGGCTTCTGGAATTCTAGGCGCACTTGCTGAATATTCAGCCGCCTCCCAAGCCCAGGCGGATATTGATGACCTAAAAGCTCTCCCCGGAAAAACGGCACTTAGAAGCCGAATCATCTCTTTTCGACCGTGGCTTGAAGTCGTAAAGTTCGTTACTCCCGCGATTTTTATCGCCATATTCGCAACAATCCTTTTGGGTCTTTACTTCTAAATTCTCCGGCGGCTAAAGATCTTTTGCGCTAGCCGCAGATAAGTTCTTCTTGGCTATAAACCTGGCCATCAAAGTATGCGTCGACCAGTGGGTCAACGCATTCATTGCCACCATAGGCGGTGTGACCTTCGCCCACAAAAGTCAAAAGCGTTGCTCCATCCAAGAGCTTTGCTAGAGCCACCGCTTGGGAATAAGGGGTGGCGGGGTCACCCGTTGTCCCAACCACAAGTGGTGCATTGGCTAATGGAATACCGAAATCAAGCTCTTGCTTACCAATCCCATCTGGCCAACTCTCGCAGGCGATGTGGGGGGCCGAGAAGTACTTGCCAAACACTTTAGAGGCCTGCTCGATTTGAGGCTCCAGCTCAGCTACTTGATCCTCAGTGATTCGACTATCGGCGCAAGATATCGCAAGATTCGCTTCATTCACATTCGAAAGATAGCCGCCAGTGATATTTCTGTCGTTATAGAAATCGGCCAATAACAGCATCGTGGTGCCATCGCCACCAAAGGCCTCAGTGAAAGCTTGGGACAAAAACGGCCAGGATTCTTGAGAATATAAAGCCGCGATAATGCCCGATATTGCAGGGCCAATTCCGAGTTCACGATCAACCTGAGTGGGCAAGGTAAAAGACTCCCGGTCGGTTAGGAAGCTTCCTATTTTGGCGATTCCCTGGTCAACGGTTCCAGAAAAAGGACAACCCTGCTGAGTCAAGCAATCTGCTAGGTAGCCCCTGAGAGCATTATCAAAACCAGCTATCTGACCAATCAGATTTTTGCCCTCCGAGGTGGTGGGATCAATTGCGCCATCTAAGACCATGCGCCCTACTCGGTCAGGAAATAGCGCCGCGTAAACCGCACCCAATTCAGTGCCATAGCTGTAGCCCAGGTAATCAAGCTGCTCCATGCCCATTAGGACTCTGATTAGTTCGAGGTCCCTGGCTGCCTGCTGGGTGGTGAAATAGCCGGTATCAAAACCGACCTCTTGGCAACTTTGAGCAAATTCTGTCAGTAGCTTTTTTGACCAGTCCAAATCTGCATCTGAACCGTAGGCAAATTCCGATTGGCTGTAGTAAACCTGATCTTTGAGATCCACATCAAGGCATTCAACCGGGCTTGAGCCGCCGGTGCCACGAGGGTCAAAACCCAAAAGCTGAAACTTTGACCTGAGTGATGAAGTGCCAATTGATTCATAACCCTCTTGGAGCCACTTGACGCCACTGACCCCGGGGCCTCCCGGATTCACCAAAAGCGGCGGTAAGTCTTTTGTTGCTGATTTTCTGGTGAGAGCTATTTCGACGAAATCACCAGTCTCAGTAGTCCAATCAAGCGGAGCAGCAATAGCCGCGCACTCGAAACCACTCTCGCAATCACTCCAGTTAATAACCTGATCTAGTAAAGGCAAGCCTTCTTCCACCTGAGTAATTGAACTCCCTGAAACAACCGGGGCACAGCCGGTGAGTAGCAGCACCGATAGAACAATGAGGCCTCTAATTCGCAATCTTTCCCCTAAAAATCATTTGCACGCAGAGCGACTCTAAGACCAACAAATCCCTAACATTTGAAGCCAAACTAACCCTTGACTTTGTTATGGCATCCAAAATCTCAATCGTATCCTTGGCCTTGGTTCCCTGAGCTATGTCGATTATTTCCTGCTGCACCTCTTGATTGACCAGCTCCTGCTCGCCACCAAGCTGAATGGCCATGATGTCTCGATATAGAGATTCTAAATCGGTAAAGATTCGATCGATTCCGTCCCTCAATGCGCGCGTCTGGCGACGTTTTTGATTCTCTTCGAGTTCTTTAAACTGACCTCTGAGGTTCGGTGGAACCTTCTCGGATTCTTCCAAACCATAGGCTCGCATCAGAGCCAAGCGCTCTTTATCATCGCGCTCTTGAGCCACCGCCTCGGCATCGCGCTTGGCCACCCCCAAAAGCTTCTCCGCCGCGAGCATGGCTTGGGATAAATTGCCAATTGACAAAGTCACCCTCAGAGTCTCTTGTCTTCTAGCTCTAGCCTCTGATGAGCTTGCGAGCCGTCTTGCCATGCCTACGTGGTTCTGAGCCTGCAAAGCGGCCCTTCTGGCGAGCGGCTCTTCAACACCATCGCGCTGCATAATCAAAGCGGTCACCTCAGCCACCGAGGGAAGCCTAAGGTTTAGGTTTCTAGTTCTAGATCGGATGGTCGGCAAAAGGTCAGACACCGATGGAGCGCAAAGAATCCAAATAGTGTTCGCCTCTGGCTCTTCTAAGACTTTTAGTAAAACGTTTGAGGTCCGCTCGGCCATTCGATCAGCATCTTCAATGATGATGATTCGGTACTTACCTATCGAGGTCGCAAGCGAGGCTCGAGAAACAACATTTCTCACTTCATCGATATTGATAACCACTCGGTCAGTTTTCAAAATAGTGATATCGGGGTGAGCATCCGCCATAGCCAAGCGACACTGCTGGCAAGACCCACAGCCGTCTTGCTCGCACTCAATCGCCGCTGCAAAAGATCTGGCGAGGTTACTTCTTCCAGAGCCTGCAGGACCAGTAAAAAGCCAAGCGTGCTGCAATCCAGTTTGCTTGGTTCCTATTGCACGCTGCAACTGCTCGATTGCCTCCGGCTGACCGAGCAGTTCATCCCAAACCGGATGGCTCAACTAGAACCCGAGTCACTCAGCTGACTGACCCTTGTTCGAATCAGCTCTTGGATTTCGTCTACCGCCATATTCGCATCGATAACTAAAAACCTAGCCTCTTTGGCGCGGCGAAGATACTCGTCTCGAGCGCTCTCAAAAAAGGCCACTTCCTCGCGCTCGAGACGATCCGGCACAGTACCTTTTTTGTTTCTGCGCAAGATCGCCTGGTCGGCGGCCAGATCTAGCAAGATCGTGAGGTCGGGCATCAGGTTATCCACAGCCCAAAGCGAAATATCTCTGACCTCATCAACCTTGAGGTCTCTTGCGGCGCCCTGATAAGCCACCGAGGAATCAAAGTAACGATCAGAAAGCACGGTCTTACCCTGCGCCAAACTCGGCTTGATCTTGGTGGCAACATGATGGGCGCGGTCTGCTGCGTATAAGAGAGCCTCGGCCCGTGGAGAAATATCACCTTTTCGATGAAGCAAAAGGTGCCTAATTTCCTTGCCAAGCTCGGTCCCACCGGGTTCAAGAGTTCTAACCACATCGTGACCAAGATCCCTCAGCCAAGTTTCCAATAGTTCTAGCTGGGTGGATTTACCAACCCCGTCTATGCCTTCGAAGGTAATAAACACGGCTAAGCCTTTTTCTTTGCCTTGGGCTTAGCTTTCGGTTTGACCGTCTTCGGCTTAGCCCTCGAGGTCTTCGAAGTTTTTGGCGCTTCACCGGGTTCGACTCCGAGCTTTTCACGCCTGATGGCTAAAAGCTCAAAGGCGCGGTCGTTGGAAAGCTCATCAAGGGCCTCATCTTTTGGCACCGTGGCATTGATCACGCCGTCGGTGACATAGTCTCCAAACTGACCGCCCTTAGCCACAACATTCAGCTTCGAGGCCGGGTCCTCACCGAATTCCCTAAGCGGAGTTGCCGCAGTTCTGCGAGCGCCGTATTTGGGTTGGTTGTAGATTTCAATCGCTTCTTCGAGGGTTAGCGCGAATATTTGTTCTTCAGTGGTGAGCGACCTAGAGTCGGTGCCGCGCTTTAGATAAGGCCCATACTTCCCGTTCTGCGCGGTGATTAAAGCTTGGGATTCTGGGTCAATACCAATTTCGCGCGGCAGTGACATCAGCATCACGGCATCCTCATAGGTGACTGTCGCAGGAGCCATGCTCTTAAATAAAGATGCAGTTTTTGGCTTTGGGTTTCCCTCATCAACCAAAGTGACAAAGGGGCCGTAGCGGCCGTCTTTGACAATAATGTCCAATCCGCTTTCCGGGTCTTGACCCAGGATTCTATTTTCAACCGGTGGCGCATTGATTAGCTCAACCGCTTTTTCCTGGGTGAGCTCATCCGGGGTGAGTCCCTCAGGGATATTTACGATTCGACGCTCTTCGTTTTCGGTTACCTCTATGTAAGGTCCGTACTTACCGGTTCTCAACAAGATGCCATCGCCGAGTTCGAAAGAGTTTATTAGTCTTGGGTCAGACTCCCCCAGGCTTTCCACAGTTAGCTTTAGCCCCTCGTCACCAAAGTAGAAATCGGTCAGCCACTTCGAGCGATCCAGTTTGCCAAGGGCAATCTGGTCTAGGTCGTTCTCCATCTTGGCCGTAAAAGCGTAATCAACCAGGTCTCCAAAGTTGTCTTCCAAAAACCTGGTAACCGTAAAGGCAATCCACTCTGGAACCAGCGCGCTGCCCTGCTTTCGAACATAGCCCTTATTCAAAATAGTGGAGATAATTGCGGCATAGGTTGAGGGTCGCCCAATCCCCTGTTCTTCTAAGGCTTTTACTAAGGATGCCTCGGTGTACCTAGCCGGTGGCTGAGTCTTGTGGTCCTTGGCTAGCGCATTGGCGCAAGCTATCGACTGCCCCTCAGAAAGAATCGGCAGCTTTGCGGATTCTGAGGAGTTATCTTCCTCTCGAGTCTCGTCATACACCGCGAGAAAACCCTTGAACAAGACTGTAGTTCCAGAGCTAGAGAGTTCTAGGTCCTGATTCTCAATCTTGGTGGCAAACTTCACGGTTGTGGTGGATAGTTTGGCATCGGCCATCTGAGAGGCCACGGTCCTTCGCCAAATCAATTCGTAAAGAGCGAGCGATCTGGCGTGCACGAGTTTTGCCAGCTCGCTCGGGTGCTTGAAAGAGTCTCCCGATGGCCTGACAGCCTCGTGAGCCTCTTGAGCGTTTTTAGATTTGGCCCCGTAAAGCCTCGGAGTCGCAGATACCGAATCCGCTCCAAAGAGTTCACTAGCAGCCGATCGCGCCGCGTTCATGGCCTGCTGAGAAAGATTTGGTGAATCGGTTCGCATGTAGGTGATGTAACCCTCTTGATAGAGCTGCTGGGCGGTGTCCATCGCCTGCTTCGCGCTCATGCCGAGTTTCCTTGAAGCCTCTTGCTGAAGGGTTGAAGTTGTGAACGGTGCATAGGGCTTGCGGCTTGACGGCTTTGCTTCGACAGAAGTGATTTTAAGCGCCGCACCCTTCAGGGCCGAGGCCAAGAATTCTGCCTTTTCAAGCGGTAAAACTAAAGCATCCGCGTTTAGCTTGCCATCGGCATCAAAGCTTTTACCAGTAGCCAATCGCTTGGAGTCAATCGACTGCAGCTTCGCCTCGAAATCGATTCCCGCTTCTTTGAGCTCGGCGGTGACCGAGGAGTAGCCGGCGCTAACATGAGCCATTCGCTCGCGTTCGCGCTGGACAACCATTCGCATTGCGGGAGATTGAACTCGACCAGCGGATAGACCTCGGTTGATTTTGCGCCATAAAACTGGGGAAATTTCATAGCCGACCAATCGGTCAACCACGCGCCGAGTTTCCTGCGCTTGCACTAAATCCTCATCCAAAACGCGGGTGTTATCTACCGCCGCTTGAATTGCATCCTTGGTGATCTCATTAAAAACCATCCGCTTAACCGGGACCTTGGGCTTTAGGACCTCCAGAAGGTGCCAAGCAATTGCCTCGCCCTCACGGTCCTCATCGGTAGCCAGATACAGCTCATCGCAACCCTTGAGGGCAGACTTGAGTTCGCTGACGGTTTTCGACTTGCCAGCCGAGATTACGTAATAGGGCTGGAAGTCGTTTTCAATATCGATTGAGAATTTTGCGAGAGAGCCCTTTTTTTTCTCAGCGGGAATCTCTTTGGGATCCGCTAGATCCCGAATGTGTCCAACCGAGGCCAATACCTCGAAGTCTTTGCCCAAATACTTGGCAATGGTCTTCGCCTTTGCCGGCGACTCCACGATTACCAATTTCTTTGACACGGACACTCCTTCTATATAGCTATTGAACCGAGTCAAGCACGGCCGCCTCAGCAATTGCTGAAAGGCGCCATAGTCCGATGTTTTTCTCAACCTCGAGCGTGGCGCCGAAACCGACAATACGACATGAAATCACTGTCGCACCGTTGGTTTGGGATATTTGCATCGCATTCTCGCATGGAAGCCCACTTATATTCCCCGCCACAGTGTCCGCGACCGCGACCGCTGCGGCATCGGCCGCCTGCTGAACAACAATCTTGCCCAGAGTTATTTCAAAGCCGAGACTCAAGGCCAAAAATAGGCTAGACAGAGCCGCTATCAAGCCAATCACAAGCGCTGAAGCGGAACCCTTTTCTAATAACCGAGAATCAATTGGCATGACTTGGCGTGAATCGTAAGTGGCTTGGATTTCAATAGGTGAACACAGCTAACCCGCTCGATGCGCTCAATGTTGATGGTGACGCCCTCGAGATCGGGAAGCTCCAACCCGAGGGCGTCCGCTCTGGCCATAGACCAGCTCATGGCCTGCAGCTCTAGGCGCTCGAACCCCAAGCTCACAGCACCCAGGGTTAGAGATAGGCCCAGAACCAGAACTGGCATAAGCATCATGAACTCAGCGGTCACGGCACCTCCGTCGTTGTTATCCGAGACCAAGCGCATTTGCGACCAGCTGAAACAGCATTTGGCGCACCTCATCGCTTCTGAGCACGATCACCAAAAGGCCTGCGAACGCAACCGCCGCCATCGTGGCGATGGCATATTCGGCAGTTATTGCGCCTTTGTCGGATTTAAGGATGGTCATTTTGTCTCCTTCTTTTTAGTTGGCGATGCCAATCAGCATCGGGATTGTTGTGAGAATCAAAAAGGCGGGCAATACGGTCAGCCCGAGGGGAATCAATAGGCGAACTGAGAGAGCTCTCGCGCTGACCAGTGCTTGAGTGCGACCCGAAAGAATCAGGCTCTTGATGCGGGCCTCAATCAACAAACTCAGACCGACCCCGGTTTCCATTGCTAGTGAAACAAGTTCTTGGATTGCCTGCTCGCCAACCCCCGACTCAAGAGCCAATCTTTTGGCTTCAAAAAGCCCAACCCCTGATGAGATTGCCAGTTGAAACGCCAGTAGGTCATTGGCTGGTTTCAAAAAAGATCCTTGAGTGCTAGCGAGCATCTTTTTGCTCCAGCGGGCTCCTAAAAAGATCAAGCCACCAGAAATTGCGAAAGATGTGATGCCAAAACCGCTGCCCAAACTCGCCAATGGATCTAGCCCGACAAGTTGACCTAGTACTAAAGCAAATGCGGGGAGCCATAATAAAAGCGTTCTAGTTGCCTTGGGTACCGCCTGACTGCTTTCTACCTCGGCTTCGAAATCTGCTTTGGCGTTATCAAATTGCTCAAGTATTTTTAGTGCCGGGCCTAATGGTGCTCCAAATTGTTGACCTTTTTTTATTAGCTCCTGCTGCTCAAGGCTGAGCTGTTCAAAGCGATTTGCGAGCGCCGACTTGCTGGAGAGTCCGGCAGACAGTAGCGCTGAAATCTCGATTAGAGCGCTCATGCCGCGGCCATCAGGTTTAGCGGCTCTATTTCGAGATTCCTATCGAAATTGCTGAGTTTTCCAATCGCGACCACCTTGCGCAATCGGTTCACGATGCCAACTTGGATCACTAGATCGATTGAGGTTCCGGCTAGGTTGCTAACGAGCTTTTGACTGAGTCCCGCGAGCATGCCTAAGGAGATGAGTCGATTGGGCACTTCATGAAGGCTCCGAGCGTGAAGGGTCGCCATGGTGCCACTGTGGCCATTATTCATGGCCTGAAGCATCTGCCCAAGCTCTGCGCCCCGGACTTCGCCCACAACAATGCGATCTGGGCGCATTCTTAGAGAATGGGTCAAAAGTTGCTGCATGGAGATTTCGCCCAAGCCGTCTTGATTGGCCTCACGCTCAAATATGCGAATCGCAGGCCAGCGAATCTGAAGCTCGGGCATTTGCTCAATACAAATCACTCGCTCTCGAAGCTCTGCGATCAAAGCCGCGAGCAGCGTGGTTTTGCCCGCCGAAGTCGGCCCACTGATTATGAGGTTGGATCGATTCACGAGAGCTTGTTCGAGAACATTGCGCTGCGATAGATCAATAAAGCCCGTGGCTGCGAGCTCGCTTAGTGAGATCTGATTTACCGGGTGGACTCTGATGCTCACCAGGGTTGTGGCTGCAATTCCGAATGGCAGTATCGCGTGAAAGCGGACCCTGCCGATCATAAAGTCAGCCGCTGGTTTCGCTAAATCAAGGCGAGCTCCGGCGTCAAAGGCCAACTGTCGGATAGCACTGACTAGCTCTTGCTCAGATTCGTAAGGGTTTGGAGCTTGCTCTAGGCCCCGGCCGACATCCACCAAGCAGTTCTTGGCTCCATCAACCAAGATGTCCGTGACACCGGGCAGCTCCAAGAGCCTTTTCAGGGCTTGGGGTATCAGGTCTTTTTCGCTCATTGAGCTATGTTGCGAGATTTCGAGCAAAAATAATTGCCAAAAACAATATCTGTGGAAAACAAAAAGGGGCGACAGGTTTGGGGAAACCTGCCGCCAGCGGTGCCAGCATGGGGGGACGCTTAGCACCGCAAACTAACCGAAGTTAGCTTGGGAAAGTCTAGGCGGTTTAAGTCACAAAGTGTCCCCCAATTGGCTATTTTCAGTAAATTCCAATTATTTATTTAATAACTCAAAAACTGATTGGCCGAGTCCCTAGACTCGCATCCAGAGTCAACGATATTTCAGAATTTTTTGAGTGCACTGCTGGCAAGTAAATCAAGTGAGAGGGCAAAGTTGTCCCAACAACATGAGTTCGAGAATCTAGCAAATGAAACCCGAAGCTTTCCTCCCACTTCGGCATTCGCAAAATCGGCCGTAGCAAAGCCCGAGCTCTACGAAACGGCCAATGCAGACCGGCTTGGCTTCTGGGCCGATCAGGCGAATCAACTCCACTGGCACAAGCCCTTTACCAAGGTTTTAGATTGGTCCAACCCGCCTTTTGCCAAGTGGTTTGAAGATGGCGAAATAAACATCAGCTATAACTGCCTAGACCGCCATGTTGAAGCTGGTTTTGGCAAAAGGGTCGCTTTGTTTTTTGAGGGCGAGCCTGGTGACACTCAAGTCCTTACCTATCGGGACCTACTAAATGAAGTAAAAAAGGCCGCGAATCTGCTTTTGAAGCTCGGCATCAAACCCGGCGATCGAGTGGCCATTTATATGCCCATGATTCCCGAGGCCATCATTGCCATGCAAGCGGTGGCCCGAGTCGGCGCTGTGCACTCGGTGATCTTCGGCGGCTTCTCAGCCGACTCATTGGCCTCAAGAATTCAAGACGCCGAAGCAAAAATCGTGATCACCGCCGATGGGGGGTTTCGTAAGGGCAAAGTGAGTGCGCTCAAGCCCGCGGTTGATGAGGCCCTTGCAAATCAAAATTGCCCGAGCGTGACAAACGTTTTAGTTGTGCAGCGAACCAAAAACAAGGTGGCCTGGAATCAGGCCACCGATCTTTGGTGGCATGAAGAGATGGGACTGGTCTCCAACCAGCATGAAGCCTTAGGTTTTAGTGCCGAACACCCGCTATTTATTCTTTATACCTCGGGTACCACCGGGAAGCCCAAGGGAATTATGCACACCACAGGTGGCTATCTCACACAGACCAGCTATACCCATAAAAACGTTTTTGACCTGCAACCCGCACAAGACATTTACTGGTGCACGGCCGATGTTGGCTGGATTACTGGTCATACCTACGTGGCATACGGGCCATTAGCAAATGGTGCAACTCAGGTTATTTACGAAGGCACCCCCGACTCTCCGGACTGGGGCCGCTGGTGGGACATCATTCAGAAATATAACGTTTCTATCTTCTACACTGCGCCAACAGCGATTAGAAGCTTTATGAAGCACGGCCGCTCGGTGGTGCAGCATTATGACCTGAGTTCAATCAGAGTCTTGGGTTCGGTTGGGGAGCCCATAAACCCAGAGGCCTGGATGTGGTACCGAGAAGTTATTGGTTCAAATCTCGCCCCAATAGTTGATACCTGGTGGCAAACCGAGACTGGCGCAATCATGATTTCGCCGCTACCAGGAATCACTAAGACAAAACCGGGTAGCGCTCAAATTGCACTACCCGGGATTGAGATAGCGATTCTCGATGAGGCCGGCACCCCGGTTGGCCCTGGGCACGCCGGCTACCTCACCATCTCGGAACCATGGCCCTCGATGCTTAGAGGTATCTGGAAAGACCCTGAGCGCTTTAAGGAAACCTACTGGGATAGATTCCCCGGAAGCTATTTCGCTGGAGACGGTGCCAAATTTGACCTAGATGGCGATCTTTGGCTCTTGGGTCGAGTTGACGATGTGATGAACATCTCCGGTCACAGGCTTTCAACAGCTGAGATTGAATCGGCACTTGTGTCCCACCCCTTTGTAGCAGAAGCCGCAGTGGTTGGAGCCAAAGATGAAACCACAGGGCAAGCAATTGTTGCCTTTGTGATTTTGCGTCGTAGTCAGCTAAATGATCTTGGTAGCGAGGCGGACACCTCCAAGATCTTGCGTGATCACGTTGCCAAAGAGATCGGCGCGATAGCTAGGCCAAAAACCATCATCGTGGTGAGTGAATTGCCCAAGACTCGTTCCGGCAAAATCATGCGCAGGTTGTTGCGAGACGTGGCTGAAGACCGCCCCATAGGGGACATCACTACTTTGACCGACACCTCGGTGATGGACATCATCACCGGCAAAATTAATGCCGGCCATAACGAGTAAGCATGCAGCTACGAAGGGCTGAGCCCAAGGATCTAGCTAAATTGACTCAACTTATGTTGGCGTTCAGTACTGAAGCTCTGGCTCCTCTAGAAACACAACATATCGAAGAGGCCGCCGAGCCGCTACTTACTGAAAACCCGCTCGGTGCGATCTTGGTAGCCCAAGATGAAGAGCTCTTGGGATACCTAGTGATGAGCTTTGGCTGGGGCATCGAATCTGGCGGCAAGGAAGCGCTCATCGATGAGGTTTATGTTTCCCCTAGGGCCAGAAACCAGGGCCTGGGAAGCGCTCTTGCCGAACTGGCAATCGCGCATGCCAAAGAAAATGGGGTGAAGGCAATTTTTCTAGAGACCGAAAAGCCAAACGATCGAGTCAGAAAGCTCTACATCCGACTCGGTTTCGAAAAAGAGGATTCGGTCTGGCTTAGAAAAAAGCTTTAGCTACAAAAATTCAACGATCAGTTCAATTTCGACTGGCGAGTCAAGCGGTAAAGAGGCTACGCCCACGGCGCTCCTAGCGTGTTTACCAAGTTCCCCAAAGATGCTCTCCAGCAATTCAGAAGCCCCATTAATCACTGTTGGCTGAGCGGTGAATTCTTTGGTGGAGGCTACAAAGCCAACAACTTTGACCACTTTTGTGATCCGATCTAGGTTGCCAATCACGCCTTTGACTGCAGCCAGTGCGTTTAGCAAGCACCTAGCGGCAAGCTCGCGAGCCTCGGCTAATTCGACGCCGGCCCCGAGTTTGCCAGTTGCCATGAGCTTGCCATCAACAAGCGGCAGTTGACCCGAGGTGAAAACCAGGTTTCCCGAAACCATTGCCGGTAAATATGAGCCCGCCGGGGTTGCAACTGGCGGCAACTCCAGACCTAAATCCAGAATTCTTTGTTCGACACTCATTTACTCGGCGGCTTTTTTGAAAAAGGCTATTAGGCCTCCCTGTGGGCCGGTGGTTATCTGAACCAACTCCCAGCCCTGGTTGCCCCAGGTGTTTAGAATTTGGGTTTCTTTGTGAAGCAAAAGAGGTGTTGTGATGTACTCCCACTTGGTCATTTACAGCTCCTAATCAGCAAGTCTTCGATAACCTAGAGTCTATGTCCGGAAAGTCAAAAGGTTCTGCGCTCGCAAACTTTCTAAAGTTTGGTCTTCTTAGCGCGGTAGCGGGAGTCTTATCTGTCGCACTCCTGGCCCCCGCAGTTGCAGTTGCTGGAGTTGCAGCCTCAACCGGCATAGGGATGTTCGAAGGCCTTCCAAGTTACATTCGCCCGGTTAATTCGGCCGAATCATCTACTGTCTACGCACTAAAAAATGGTGAGCCGGTCAAGATGGCGACCTTCTTCCACGAGAATAGAGTCGAGATTCCATTCGAGGGAATCTCCCCGAACCTGATTAACGCTGTAATAGCGACTGAGGACCCAAGATTTTATGAGCACGGCGGGGTAGACATTATTTCGCTGGTGCGCGCATCCCTCACCAACCTTGCAACCTTTGGTGATGGTCCAGGAGCCTCCACCATCACAATGCAATACGTGAGGCAATCATTAGTCGAAGCCGCGAACCTCTCGGGGGACGCGAGTGCTATCGCCGCCGCCACCGAGGTGACTATCGAGCGAAAGCTTCGGGAAATCAGGCTCTCAATTGCGCTTGAGCAGCAATTCAGCAAAAAGGATATTCTCGCCGGCTACATGAACTTGGTTTTTTTGGGCAACCAGATCAACGGAGTTGAAACTGCCTCCCGGTATTATTTTGGAATCAGCGCTAAGGACCTCAACGTGCCTCAGGCCGCTTACCTTGCCGCCATGCTGAAATCGCCCAATGATTACAAACCTGATGAGGCCGAGAATCTGCAGCGCGGCATCGGACGCCGCAACTACGTTCTCCAGCAAATGGCGGATTCAGGGTACATCTCTGCGGAGCAAGCCGTGTCTTATAAGGCCTCTCCAATTCAGACCAATATCACAAAAACTAGACAGGGTTGCCAAGAGAACCAGGTGACCGCTTTTTTCTGTGACTTTACAGTTTGGACGATTCGCAACTCCCCCGAATTCGGGGCCACCCCTGAAGAGCGTGAGATCCTTCTACGCCGCGGTGGTCTAGAGATTTATACGAGCCTGGATCTATCGGTTCAGCAGGTGGCTTGGGATACCACAATGACCGACCTGCCTCCTGAGAACGAGTGGGGCTTTGGCACCGCATCGGTTTCGGTGGAAGTTGGGACTGGTCGCATTATTTCGATGGCTCAAAACAGATACTTTGATCAATCCACCGAGCCGGTTCTTGGTGGAACTAGCGTGAACTACAACACCGATAAAAACTACGGCGGCTCATCTGGATTCCAACCCGGATCTACCTATAAGGTTTTCACCTTGGCCCAGTGGCTAAACGATGGTCACACTCTGGGTGAGCACGTGGATGGCCGAATCTTCACCGGTGAGGATGTCGACCTCGATGGCCAGCCCGACCCGGTGAAAATCTGGAATGTTGAAAGGGATTTCCGTGCCAGCTGTGGCGGGGTTGTCGGACTTTGGGAAGTCAATAACTCCGGTGATAAGACGGTGGATGACATAAGCGTTTACCAAGCTGTCGTGACATCTCAGAACACCGCCTTTGCCGCGATGGCGGCACAGCTGGATCTTTGCGCAATTAGAGACTCCGCTAAGGCATTCGGTGTGCACCGCGCTGATGGCAATGAACTGGAATATGTCCCGGCTTCAATTTTGGGGACGAATGAAATTTCGCCTCTAGCAATGGCTGCAGCCTATGCCGGCATCGCTAACGCCGGCCTCTACTGCTCTCCGGTAGCAATCGATAAGGTTCTTTTGAGAAGGACCCAAGAAGAGCTTCCAGTTCCAAAGACCCAGTGTTCCCAGGCGGTCACCCCAGAGGTTGCGGCCGCCATGACGCACGTACTGCGGGCCGTGGTTTCGGGCGGCACAGGTGCAGCTGCCAACCCGGGCGATGGTACTCCTCTGGCTGGTAAGACCGGAACCACCGACCGCCGGGTTCACACCTGGATGACTGGGTTTTCTTCCAAAGTCGCCACAGCTACCTGGGTTGGTAACGTGGTGGGCCTAACATCGCAATCTTCCAAGAGCATTAATGGCAGAGCCGTCTCGACCATTCGCCACTCGATCTGGAAAGAGATCATGCGCGAGGCTGATAAACACTACGAGGGAGAATCTTTCCCAAGCCCAGACCCTAGGTACGTGAGTGCGCCAATGGTCACAGTCCCAGAGGTCACCGGATTTGAATTAGAAAGTGCAAAGGTTCAGTTAGTTACTGGCGGATTGAGCATGCAGGTAATCACCGAAGAAGTTCCCTCCAGCCAGCCGGCCGGCACCATCGCCTACACAACCCCCGAATTCGGCACCCCGGTTCCCAAGGGCTCTATAGTCAAAGTGTTCGTATCTTCCGGTGGGAAAGTCGTGGTGCCAGACATTGCTGGGATGGATTACAGCACCGCCTTTGCTGCTTTGCAAACACTAGGACTCACTCCGTCTTTCCCACAACCAAGTCAAATGAGTTTGAACTCAAGATGCGATCCAATCTGGCCAAACGATGTGGCGATAGGAACTTCGCCTGCCGTGGGTACTGAGGTTTCCAATGCCAGTGCGATCCTGGTCATACCAAATAAATGTGGTTAGCCGGCAATAGAGGCCCCTTTCAGCTGATTGAAAAATCCGTTGAGATCGGAGTTAAGTCTCCATTCACCATTTTGCATATATCTGATTTGCACTTTGCCCCGGGTCAAAACAAAAAAGCCGATTACCTAGAAAAACTTGCTGGGTTCAGTCCGGATTTGGTCATTAACACCGGTGATAACTTGGGTCACGCTCAATCGATAAACCCGGCACTCAGGGCTCTTTCTCCCCTAATGGATTTGCCGGGCGTATTCGTGAATGGGTCAAATGACTATCGGGCACCCAAACCAAGGAACCCGTTGAAGTACTTACAGGGACCTTCTAAAACCCATAAGTCAAATAGCCTTGATACCAATCGATTTACTCGAGAGCTGGAAACAGCTGGCTGGCTCAATCTAAATAATGAAGCTGGTTTGATAGAGATCAAAGGAACAAAGCTGGGCTTTTTGGGGCTGGATGATCCTCACGAAAATCTCGATAATCTTCAAGGTCTGACAAAGCAACGCCGCAGCGTCGATTCGGCCGAGGTTATATTCGGGATTGCTCACGCCCCCTATCTTCGGGTGATTGAAAGCTTCACCAAACTCGATGCCAGTTTGATATTCGCCGGTCACACCCACGGCGGTCAGATTTGCCTACCCGGTCAAAGAGCCTTGGTGACAAACTGCGATTTACCAACCCAATATGCTTCCGGGCTTTCGGCATGGGAGTTTGGCGATAAGCAGTCAATGCTCCACGTCTCCCAGGGGCTGGGATGTTCAATTTACGCGCCGGTGAGGCTTTTTTGCCCCCCAAGTGCAACGCTTCTGACCATCTCTTAGCCGAGCTCCTGGGCGACTAGCTCTGCTATTTCATAGGTGTTGAGAGCCGCGCCTTTTCGAAGGTTATCCCCCACCACAAATAAATCAATTGAGTTTTCGAAATCCTCAGATTGCCTGATCCGGCCAACAAAGGTCGGGTCCTGCCCTGCAACATGCACCGGAGTTGGAAAAATGCCCTTTTCCGGATCATCCATCACCACGATGGATGGCTGTAGCTCTAACTCAGCACGAACCTGGTCTGCGGTCAGGTTGTTTCTAAAGGTCGCGTGAACCGCAAGGGAGTGGGCAACCTGCACCGGCACTCTTACGCAGGTAGCCGACACCTTGAGATCCTTGATTCCAAGAATCTTGCGAGACTCGTTTCTGACCTTGAGCTCTTCCGAGGTGTGGCCACCGGGGTGGAAACCACCGGCTGCCGGAATCACATTTAGCACAATTGGGTTACCCCAAGGCGAGTCGGTTTGATTAATCCCTGCATTGGCAATGATTTCAGAAACGTTATCGGATCTGAGCCCGGCATCGGAATGGCCAGCCACCGCAGCTATCTCTCTGGCCAGCTGGTCGATTCCAACAGTGCCTGCGCCAGAGACCGCCTGATAGCTAGAAACTACCAACTCTGTGAGTTGCCACTTTTTATGCAGCGCGCCGAGGGCTGCCATCATGGTCAGCGTGGTGCAGTTTGGGTTTGAGATAATCCCTAAAGGTCTTGACTTGGCTGCAAAAGGGTTCACCTCGGGAACCACCAGTGGCACCTCAGGGTTCATCCGAAACGCACCAGAATTATCGATCGCGACGACTCCCATACCGGCGGCGATAGGAGCCCAGATCTCCGAAACCTCGTCTGGGACATCAAACATCGCGATGTCAATACCTTCAAAGGCCGCTTCTGTGAGCTCCACCACCACGTGAGGGGTGCCATGGACCATGATCTCTTTGCCGGCTGAGCGTTTAGAGGCAATAAGCCTAATTTCGCCCCAGATATTTTCGCGAGCGTTGATGATCTCAATCATCACCGAGCCGACGGCTCCGGTTGCTCCGACTAGGGCAAGGTTTGGCTTGGACATTATTTACCTTCCGGTTCCCGCGTAGATGATTGCGGTGTCTGCTGCGTCTAATTCAAATGCGGTGTGCACCGCTCGCGTGGCGTCCTTGAGCTGGCTAGCGCGGGTGATAACCGAAACTCGAATCTCGGAGGTGGAGATCATTTCGATGTTGATTCCGGCTCGAGCCAGGGCGCCAAAGAGCTTGGCCGAAACTCCCGAAGAGGTTTTCATGCCGGCGCCGACTATCGAAAGCTTGCCAATTTCGTCGTCATAGCTAACGCCCTCAAAACCAACCTCGGCTTGTTTGGCGCGCAGGGCCTCAACGATCTTGGGACGCTCAGAGTGGGGCAGTGTGATTGAAATATCGCTGAGCTGAGTGTCCTGGGAGGATGAGTTCTGAACGATCATGTCGATGTTCACTCCAGCCTCTGCCACTATCTGGAATACCTCAGCCGCCTTACCTGGAATATCCGGCAGGCCAATGATTGTGATCTTGGATTGGGTGTCATCGGTTGTGACACCCGAAACAACTGGTTCTTCCATTTCTTCTCCTGGCTTTGTTGTGTAAACAAGTGTTCCTGAATCGACGCTGAAGGTGGACCTCACTCGAAGCGGCACGCCGTGTCTTCTTGCAAATTCCACCGCTCGAATGTACAAAATCTTGGCCCCCGAGGAAGAAAGCTCAAGCATTGACTCAATATCGATCTGCGCCAGCTTCCTAGCCCTTGGAACGATTCTAGGATCGGCGGTGTAGACACCGTCGACGTCCGAGTAAATCTCACAAACATCAGCATTCAATGCCGAAGCTAGGGCCACTGCCGTGGTGTCAGAACCTCCGCGACCCAAAGTCGTGACATCGCCAGTTTCGAAACTGAAGCCTTGAAATCCTGCGACAATCGCAATTTCCCCGGCGTTTAGGGCTTCCCTGACACGCACGGGCTCGATCTTCGAAATCCGGGCTGAGCCGTGGTCAGAATCTGTTGAGATACCCGCTTGATAGCCGGTGAAAGATTTTGCCTTGCCACCTTGTTCCTGGATTGCCATGGCGAGCAAAGACATTGAAATTCGCTCACCAGCAGTTAGCAGCATGTCCATCTCGCGATTCTCGCGCTTGGAGGAAACCGAGTCTGCCAGATCGACTAGGTCGTCGGTTGTGTCCCCCATTGCAGAGACCACGACACATATGTCATTACCTTGGGCCTGGGCTTCCAAGATGCGCGCAGCAACGTGCTTGATCTTCTCAGCGTCAGAGACGGAAGATCCTCCGAATTTTTGCACGATTAGTGCCAAGGGGGGCTCCTTGGAAAATTGGGGGTGAGCTGCCTGCATCGGCATAGCCCAATAGTCTAGTTGACTCTGCGCCTACCCTCGAAGGCTCTTCCGAGAGTCATGTCATCGGCATACTCCAAATCCCCGCCAACAGGCAAGCCAGAAGCCAGCTTGGTGACAGAAATTTCCATAGATCCAAGTAACCGAGCCAGATAGGTGGCGGTAGCTTCACCCTCAAGGTTTGGGTTGGTAGCCAAAATCACCTCGCGAATATCGGGATCAGCTAATCGCTTTAAGAGGTCCTTTATTCTGAGCTGGTCTGGGCCAATCCCCGAGATTGGGGATATCGCCCCGCCCAGCACGTGATAGCGGCCACGATATTCTCGAGTGCGCTCTATCGCATTGATGTCCTTGGACTCTTCGACAACGCAAATCAGACCCATGTCACGCTTTTGATCCAGGCAGATTCCGCAGGTGTCGCTCTCGGTTACATTGCCGCAGACTTTGCAAAAGCGAACCTTTTCTTTGACCTCGCGCAAGATGTCAGAAAGTTTATGGGCAACATCAACATCTGCCTCAATCAGATAAAAGGCAATCCGCTGAGCCGATTTTGGGCCAACACCCGGAAGCCTTCCGAGCTCGTCCATCAGTTCTTGAACTACGCCGTCATACATTATTTATCTTCACCTTTGATTGGGGTGGCACCAAGAACCTCGCGGAGAATGAATTCTCCGGATCGCTCCGATTGTTTTTCAGGCTCTGGCACGCTGTTCAATATTTCAGTGTGGGGCTCTTCGTAATCCTCTGGTTCGGTGAATTCCTCTGGCGCAGTTGGTTCAATAATCGCAGCCAGTGGTTTTTGTTCAGGAGCTTCTGCAACCTTTGCCTTGTATTTCACCTTTACGCCGAAGCGCTCGGAGATAGCGGTACGAAGCACCTCGGCAGCCCCCTGCTGGTTCTTAAAGGCATCAACATCTTTTTGGCTCTGGAACAAAAGGGTTAGAACATCATCACTAAAATCAAGGACCTTGGTGGTGAAGGCTACCGCCCAAGCCGACCTGGATTTTTTTGCGACCTGCTCCATGATCTCCGGCCAATCGTTCCTAAATGTAGAAGACGAAAGATTCGTAACTGCTGCTTTTGATGGCTGGGTCGGTTGGGGGTCAGCGGCTTTTGCCGGAGCCTTATCTGAGACTTTCTCCTGCGTTTTGACTGCAGCGGGTGCCTGAATTGGGGCCGCGGCTGCGGGTGGAGAATCAGAGACCTTGTTTGCTGGCGTGCGGGGTGTTGCATCAATCGCCGGAGCTAACACTCTGGCGCAAAGAAGCTCTAACTGAAGTCTTGGGTTTGAGGCGGCACTTGTATCACTCAGCGCCTTGGCGGTTGCCTCGGCGGCTTGGGTCAGTTGATTCAAACCGAAACGATTAGCTTGAATCACTAGGACCTCAAACTGCTCTGGGCCTAGACCGCGCAAGATTGCCTTGGCGGAGTCACCCAGTGAATTCACCAACATCAGGTCTCTGATTCGCTCGAGCAAGTCTTCTAAAAACCTTCTGGCGTCTTGGCCAGATTGAATCACCTTATCCACCGCGCTGAATGCCTTGGCGGCATCAATCTCAGCAAAGGCGTCAATCACCTCTGACATCAACTGGTCGTGAGTGAAGCCCAAAAGGTTGACCGCTCGCTCGTACTCAATCTCTTTGGATTCCGTGCCAGCAATAAGCTGATCAAGAAGCGATAGGGCGTCGCGAACCGAGCCGCCAGAAGCTCTAACCACCAGTGGCATTACCCCGCCTTGGGCGGTGTAACCCTCGGAGCCCAAAACTTGAGTCAAATACTCAAGTAGTTCCCCTGGAGGAACAAGCCTGAATGGGTAATGGTGGGTGCGGGATCTAATGGTGCCAATAACTTTTTCGGGCTCAGTGGTGGCAAAAATAAACTTCACGTGGGCCGGCGGCTCTTCTACAATCTTGAGCAACGCGTTAAAACCTTGAGGCGTTACCATGTGGGCCTCGTCGAGGATAAAGATTTTGTAGCGATCGCGAGCTGGCGCAAAGATTGCTCTTTCTCGAAGATCTCTGGCGTCATCGACGCCGTTGTGGCTCGCAGCATCGATCTCGACCACATCTAAAGAACCTGAGCCGCCTTTGGCGAGCTCAATACAGCTTGGGCACTTTCCGCAAGGCGTATCAGTGGGACCCTCGGCACAGTTCAAGCAGCGCGCCAGAATTCGGGCCGAGGTGGTCTTGCCGCAACCCCTTGGTCCAGAGAACAAATAGGCGTGATTCACCCGGTCTGCGCGTAGCGCAGTCATCAGTGGTTCGGTGACTTGGGTTTGGCCAATCAACTCGGCAAAAGACTCCGGGCGGTATCGACGATATAGGGCTGTGGTCACCTTGAAAGCTTAACTTACCTGACTCACAATGATCCCTAGAGATCAAGACCTGTGGAAAAAGCGACTCCCCGTGCACCCATCAGAGCTCAGTTACCCTTGCTACCTTTCGGTCCTGGGGGATTAGCCAAGATGACGCCGCACGAGGAGTCATAAGAAGTCTATCCTGCATATTTTTGGCGCAAAAAACTGCGCTTGATAAGGGCTGGCACTGACTAGTTATCCCGCAGGCTGAACAATGTGCCCGTTAGTTCTGGGGGAAACCTAGATTGATGCCACCGTGCGAAGGGTCCGGCCAGCGCGAGGTAACAACCTTGGTTTGGGTGAAGAAGCGGAATCCTTCTTCGCCGTGTGCCCTGGAGTCGCCAAATAGCGAGTGCTTGAAGCCACCGAAGCTGAAATAAGCCACTGGGACCGGGATTGGCACGTTGATGCCAACCATTCCAACCTCAACCTCGTTCTGGAAGCGCCTTGCTGCTCCCCCATCAGAGGTGAAGATCGCGGTGCCATTGCCGAATTCGGATGAGTTAATCAAGTTGAGCCCCTCATCGAAACTCTTTACCCGAACAATCGACAACACTGGCCCGAAAATTTCTTCGGTATAGACCTTTGAGGTCAAAGGAACTTTGTCAATCAAAGTCGGGCCCAGCCAAAAGCCATTGGCATCGCCATCGGGGTTCACTTCCCGGCCATCGACCAGCACATCGGCACCGTCTTTAATGGCTATATCAATATAAGAAGCCACTTTGTCTCGATGCTGCAGGGTCACTAGTGGCCCCATATCGCAAGATCGGCGGCCATCGCCAACCTTGATCTTGGCGATGCGCTCTTTTATCTTTTCAATCATTTCATCGGCAATTGGCTCGACTGCCACCACGACCGAGATTGCCATGCAGCGCTCTCCTGCCGAACCGAAACCGGCGTTGATTGCCGAATCTGCGACCAATTCCAAATCGGCATCTGGCAAAACCAACATGTGGTTTTTTGCTCCGCCAAGTGCCTGGACTCGCTTACCGTTTTTGGCTGCGGTTTCATAGATGTATCGCGCAATTGGAGTTGATCCAACAAAGCTGATTGCCGCCACATCCGGATGATTCAATAAACCGTCAACAGCCTCTTTATCTCCCTGCAGAACATTGAACACGCCATCCGGCAGGCCAGCCTCACTCCAAAGCTGGGCCATCCAAATTGCGGCCGATGGGTCTTTTTCGCTTGGCTTGAGAATCACGGCATTGCCGGCAGCAATCGCAACCGGGAAAAACCACATCGGCACCATTGCCGGAAAGTTGAAAGGGCTAATGACCCCCACCACGCCCAGTGGCTGCTTGATTGAATAGACATCCACCGAGGTTGAGGCGTTCTCCGAATACTCGCCCTTCAAAAGATGCGGCATCCCGCAGGCAAACTCAACCACCTCTTGACCACGAGTGATTTCGCCCAAGGCATCAGACAGCACCTTGCCGTGTTCTTCGGTAATAAGTGCAGCAAGCTCTGGCTTTTTTGCTTCTAGAAGCTCACGGAACCTAAAAATGATTGCCTGGCGCTTTGATAGGGACTGACTCTTCCAACCATTGGCCGCCGCTTTTGCGCTAGCTATAACCAGATTAATTTCAGCCTCATTGGCAAAACCAACCTGGCGGATCTCGACCCCAAGGGCTGGGTCAGAGACCGAGCCATACCTGCCGGATTTGGATTCGAGAATTTGGCCATCTACATAGTGCCCGACAAGGTTCATTTAAGACCAACTAACTGTTTTGGATACCTTTTATGCTAACCAACTAAACCCGAGCGTTAAGCCAATCCAGCAGGTCTTTTGTAGCCTCTGTTTTCACCAAGTCATTCAGTAGCTCGTGGAATGCACCGGGGTAGATCTTTAATTCCTTATCAATCGATGAGATTTGCTCAAATAAAGCCTTTGAAGAGTTCACATCAGTTGAGGTGTCTTTATCTCCGTGCATAATCAGGGTCGGAACTTTCCAGTCCCCCAATTTTTTCCAAATATCATCCGAAAGTTCAATCACCGTCTTGGCAACCAGGTTCTTGGCTTTGCCCGGGTAAAAAAGCGGGTCATTTTCGGCATCGATCATGATTTGCGGGTCTCGACTCAATGCCTCAAGTCCGGGCCTTGGCACGGCTATGTCAGCATTAGGAGCAATCCTTCCCATAATGCCGCCTAATACCCGTTCCCAAAGCTTTGAGGGCAAATGCAGTGCAGAGCTTCCAATCACAGCCGCAGTGATTCCCGAAGGGTTTGCGATCACACTCGCAGCTGTAACTAGACCCCCAAGGGAGTGTCCGTAAAGAAAGGTTGGCAACCCCGAGTTGGGCATTAAGCCCCGGGCCATCAAGTGAGATTTCAAGCCCTCGTGCAAATCAACCAGTGCGCGCTTACCTTCGCTTCGGCCGTGGCCGGGAAGATCAATGGCATAAACATCAAAGCCGTTTTCTAAAAGCTTTGGAATCAGTTGGTTGTATTTATCTACGTATCGCTCGGAGTATTCACCTAGGCCGTGCTGCAATAAGAGCTGCGCTTTTGGTTTAGGGGCTTTCCAGTAAAAACCGGTAATACCTGTTGCGACGACCCAGGGTGTCGAAGTAAGTTCGCTCATGTAAATAGATTAGGGGCGCTAGACCAAAACGGAGCGAGCAGTAAAGGACTATTTCCAGTAGAGTTTGAGGCTGGAGAATTCGCCTAGTGGCCTATGGCGCACGCTTGGAAAGCGTGTTGGGTGCAAGCCCTCGGGGGTTCGAATCCCCCATTCTCCGCCAGCAACTCCCTTGATTTAGAGCCTCGAACGGCACTTTTGAGAGGGGGGTTTTCTTGGTCTGGGAGATTTTGTGTGCCAGCCCGAGGTTGTCCTTTGCAAGGCACTCCAAACTGGCGTTTCTAGTCTTGGCTAATCAGTGGCAAATTTTTTACAACAGCAAAGCATCAGCGGAACGATGTCGATCCGCATCCTCAACGTGGTGAGCCTCCTATTTCTTTTCATCCAAGGCTATGTTGCCGAGGCTTTAGAGTCTTGGGCAGCGCTACTAATTCACCTTTCAATAAATGAGGGCCCGGGAAGCGTACTTTTAATTCTGAGCTCGGCTGAGCTCGTTCGCTTGCATCCCCTCATGCCATTGATTTCAACGTTTCTTTGACCCAGTCGCAGCAATATTGGACTGTCCCTGGGCACCTGGTCCTCCAAGTTGCGCACCGCTACGCAAGGGCTGACTAGGATGCCCCTCACGAATAAAGTGGCTCCTCTTGCACTAGAGATTGAGACGCCAGCAAAGGGCTGTGGATAACCCAAACAGTGCATGAGCGCAGGAATCTAGACTGCCCAAGTGACAGGAAGAAACGGTTACTGGAAGCGGCACCCCAACAAGGACCTCCAGCTTTTTTTATATGAAATGCATCTGAATGGCTGGAGGATTGAAAACCCGCCGAAATACTACAAAGCCCTCTGCGCCTGCCCTGATAAGCACAGAACCTACAGTCCATATCACTCCCAGCGGGAGGTACTATTTGAAGAACAAAAGACAACACCTCGAGAACGCAACATGTTTCAAAAGACCAGGAAGGAGATCACATGGCAGCCATACAGATGAGGCTGACCTTTGAGTTCTCCTCCGACTCGAATCCTGAAGAAATCTTTGACTCGGTTTCAGAAGCGCTTTTCGATCTAGAGGCGATTAGCGATAACCTTTATGATGCTGACGTCACAGGGATTCTTGAGAATTCAACTATTTCCCTGGCGATAGTTGGTACTGGTGAAACTATTGAGGCTGCGTCTTCAAATGCCTCCAGCGCTATTCGCTCAGCTATTCATTCGAGTGGCGGCGCAACTCCGGGCTGGGAAGAGACCATCGAGGTCGCTCGTCACAAGGCGGTCTTCAGGTTCGTGGAGCAAACTTCTATTCCAGCCTAAACTCTGTAAAGTTATCAAGCCCCTCAGGGCTGGAGCTAAGCCAGTTGGATTCGGACTGACTCCAGTTGATCCTATGGAGTGACAAAGACGCGACTGATTACTTCAATTGTTTTGGCCTGAACGGCAAGAGCCGGGCCCAAGTCCCTAGTTTTTCAGCCTCACTTTCCCAAGACATTTACAAATTCGCATCCGATGTGACCATGCTCCGAGTGGCAAAGCATGAAGCAGCGACCCTTGGTGCTTCGATCAATTCCTGCTTTTGCAAATCAAGCAAGACACCCTTATTCCTCCGGAACCAACCAGAGTCTGCTTTTTGTGGGGAAATGTAAATCTTCGTTCTGATTTCATCAACCTTGCCAGGCAAACTATCTATCCAGCCAAAACATAGGCATTCCTCAACTATCGCCTCCCAGCTCAGGTCGCTCAAGCTAGGGGACTTCTTGGAGGGGGCAGTCGTCCGCCTCCTGCGTGGTTGGCAGTAGGTTCACGGGCGCCGCAATTACTGCCTTCACGTCTTGCATCGCACTCACGACACTGAGCAACACCTCGCAAACCTCAGTGGGAAGCGCTACCTCTCATTACGTCATCAAATCGAAAATAATAAAATAAACAACGTAACCGAAACCAGCCCCGGCGAAAGAGAAGACCTGCGAATCGACAATCTCTAGCGAGCAGGCTTGGGTCCAACCCGGGACATAAATTCAGGTGACTGCAACCAAAGAAGCATCTTCATATCGCAGGATTTCTCCTGGCTGGCATTCCAGTGCCCGGCATAGTGCTTCTAACGTCGAGAAACGTATTGCTTTTGCGCGATTGTTCTTGAGCACGAGAAGATTGGCCTAAGTGTTGCACTTTTCTTGTGAGTGCTACACTTGGCCCATGCCGACAACAAGACCCCGCCACATGCTCACGGAAACCGAGCAGGTGCTAGGCGCCCTAGCGGTTGCCGAACAAGCCTGGCCTGAGCTCAAAGGCGACAAACCGGCACTCCTCAAAAACTTGATTGCCGCGGGTAAGCAGGCCATTGAGGACACTGCCCAGGCAGCTCGAAATAAGAGACTTGACCAAATCACGGGGGTTGCCGGCTCCATGCCAGAGACTTGGCCGGGCAATTGGCGAGCAGGCTTGTTGGATGAATGGCCGGCTTAGTCGTGCTGGATGCAAGCGCGCTGATTGCGCTCTATGACGACAAAGATGCCCACCATGTCTGGGCCCTAAATATGTTCATTCAAACAGTGGACGCGTCATTGCAGATGCATCCTTTGACCTTTGCCGAAGTCTTAGTCCACCCGAGTAGATCTGGGAATTTGGAGTTGTTTCTAAAAGGTATTGAAGGGCTCGACATTGAGATTCCAATTATGACCAAGGAGCACAGCATGAAGCTTGCCTCAATTCGACATGAGACTGGGCTTAGGATGCCCGATGCCGTGGTTCTAGAGCTAGCGGTCCGCACCGGTGCAGCCCTCGCCACCGCGGATGCAAACTT
>Ga0136566_1000048_pt1 | contig 43908 bp, 44 predicted proteins | sample AntDeeMetagenom2_FD_104786 | JGI IMG/M metagenome (GOLD analysis project Ga0136566, IMG submission 104786) | Saline lake microbial communities from Deep lake, Antarctica - Metagenome #2 | ecosystem: Environmental > Aquatic > Non-marine Saline and Alkaline > Saline | place: Antarctica: Deep lake... | reverse complement strand
CGAAATTCTTTCTTCCTCAGTGGATGCCCACCGAGGAAAGTATCCGGTATTAGCTACAGTTTCCCGCAGTTATCCCAGAGTCAAGGGCAGATTGCTCACGTGTTACTCACCCGTTCGCCACTAATCCGCCGGAGCAAGCTCCAGCTTCATCGTTCGACTTGCATGTGTTAAGCACGCCGCCAGCGTTCGTCCTGAGCCAGGATCAAACTCTCCGTAAAAAATTGTTTCACTGATAAATCAGCAAAGCATTTACGAACGCCTCGGAAATGAGGCGATCAATTTGATTTGGCTTTCGAACTGTCTACTGACAATTCTGTTTTGTATCTTTATCCAAAAAGGATCTCTGCCAGAACAAGTTCTGACCGAGGTTTTTGGCATCGACATTGTGCACGCTGTTGAGTTCTCAAAGATCGGATGCACCTGATTTCTTCTTTCGAATCAGCCTCAGGGCAGCTTCACAAGCCTACTGATTTCCAGCTCTTTGTCAACTTCTGGTTACCCAGAAATCTTCATCAAACTTCGAATCTGAAGACCTAAATCCTAGACACTAAAAATGTCGACCACAAGGGCCTTTTTTTAGATCTTGGAAGTGTTGCACTTGAACCGGCGATCTCATTGGATCTTGCCTAGCTTTGGTCAACTCGGTAGAGCTTAGTCACGATTTGGTCACACTGTCAAATCAAACCCAAGATTGTCTGATAAATCTTCTGAAACTCCCTATTTCACTAGGAAAAGTCCGGCTAAATTCTTTTTTCCACGCCCCAAAATGGCCATCGAATCGTGCAGAAAATCTGAGATCTCATCATCAACTGACTCAACCTTGATTTTGTTGAAAGTGACCGCTCCTTGCTCGATTGCGCGCCTGGCTGCCGAGTTGGATTCGGATAGTCCCGTGGCAACTAATGCTTCGACCACCGAAGTGCCCATACGAACCTCAATACTGGGCAGCGCAATGAGGGCACTTCTCAGAGTTTTTTCATCCAGAGCGTGGAGATCTCCTGAGCCAAAAAGCGCCAGCGAGGCAGCCTCGGCCCCGATCGCCTGTTGTGCGCAGTGCACAAGCTCTACCACCTCCAAAGCCAGCCTTCTTTGTGCCTCACGCCTGAAAGGCTCCTGCGCGACTTTCTGTGCATACTCCTCGATCTCTGATCGAGAAAGAAAAGTGAAAACCTTTAGTCTGTCTATAACGTCGGCATCCTCGGTATTCAACCAGAACTGATACATCGCGTAGGCACTGGTTAGCGATTCCTCAAGCCAGATAGCATTGCCCTCGCTTTTACCAAATTTCTTACCATCGGAATTGGTTATTAAGGGCGTGGCAATCAAATGCACACTCTTGCCTTCAACCTTGTGAATCAGATCGGATCCCGAAGTAAGGTTTCCCCACTGGTCGCTGCCCCCAGTTTGCATCACACAGTTATAACGCCTATTTAGCTCTAGAAAATCTAACCCTTGCAAAATTTGGTAGCTGAACTCTGTGTAGCTGATGCCCGCATCTGAATTTAGCCTCGCGCTAACCGAGTCTTTGGAGAGCATCTTTCCGACCCGATAGTGCTTACCTATCTCCCGCAAAAAATCAATCGCGCTGTATTGACTGGTCCAATCAAGGTTGTTGACCATCCTGGCCGCAAACTGTCCCTCAAAATCTAAGAACCTAGCGTTTTGGGCCGCCAGGCGCTCAACCCAATCCGCCACCGTCTCTTTGGTGTTCAAGGTGCGCTCCGCATTTGGCTTCGGATCACCAATCAAACCTGTAGCTCCCCCGACCAAAGCCAGTGGGAAGTGGCCGGCCAATTGAATCCGACGCATGGTCAGTAGCTGGACCAAGTTGCCAAGGTGCAAAGAGGGGGCGGTCGGATCAAAACCGCAGTAATAAGTAATAGGCCCAGCGCCAAGTGCAGCTCTTAGCTCCTTTTCGTCAGTGGATAACGCAATTAGTCCTCGCCACAAGAGCTCGTCGATTATGTGTTCAAAACTCGAATCATTCTGCTGGGCCCTGAGGGTTTCCAATGTTGCCATTTAGCCCTGCCTCCTTGGTGCCAATTTACGAAGCGCCAGCAACTGCTCCAATACCTGGGGTAGCGCTGTCCCGCCGGCCCCGTCTCTTGACTTCACCGCGCTTGTAACGCTCATTACCTCGCGAACCTCAGGCTTTAGGTGTTTAGAAATCTTTTGCAACTCCTGATCACTCACCTGATGCAGCTCGCAGTTTTGCAATTCGCAAAGTTTGACTAGGTTGCCCGTGATCTCGTGAGCATCCCGAAACGCTACTCCCTGTTTTACGAGCCACTCCGCAACATCGGTGGCCAAAGAAAATCCCTTTGGGGCTAGCTCTTCGAGCCTTTCACGATCAAATTTCAAGCTTGCAACCATGCCAGTGAAGGCCGGGAAGACAAGCAGCAAGGTATCCACCGAGTCGAATAAGGGCTCTTTGTCTTCTTGCAAGTCGCGGTTATAACTCAGCGGCAACCCCTTGAGCGTGGCCAAAAGACCGCTTAGGTTCCCGATTAGTCGACCGGACTTGCCCCTGGCAAGTTCAGCAATATCAGGGTTTTTCTTCTGCGGCATGATTGAAGACCCGGTAGAAAAAGAATCATCCAATTTGACATAACCAAACTCATAGGTTGACCAGGCAATAATCTCTTCGGAAAACCTCGACAGGTCGATGCCAATCATCGTGCAGATAAAGACAAACTCGGCCACCAAATCTCTAGCCGAAGTGGCATCCATGCTGTTCTCAGTCGGGCCGTCAAACCCGAGCTCTTGGGCAACCAAGTTTGGGTCAAGACCCAGGGTGTTTCCAGCCAGCGCCCCTGCACCGTAGGGGGATTTCTTGGCGCGCTTACGCCAATCCTCAATCCGCTGCAAGTTTCTTACTTGAGGCCAGGCGTGGGCCAGAAGGTGATGCGACAGCAACACCGGCTGAGCGTGCTGGAAGTGGGTGCGACCCGGCATTGCAACACCAACGTGCTCTTCTGCTTGATCGCAAAGTGCGCCTAGATAGCTAGTCAGCTCTTGTTCGAGTAAGTCAGCGGCATCGAGCATGAAGCTGCGCACAAGGGTTGCAATTTGATCATTACGCGAGCGACCCGCTCTGATCTTGCCCGCAACATCCGCTCCGGCAATTTCAATTAAACCGCGCTCCAAGGCCGCATGAACATCTTCTTCTTCAGGCTTTGGCTTGAAGGAGCCCGAGCGAATTCGCTTATCGAGTTCGATAATGGCTTTTTCTAAAATCTCTAGCTCATCGGGATCGAGATAGCCGGCTGCGCTCAGTGCCTTAATGTGAGCGCTGGTTCCCAAAAGGTCGTAGCTTGCTAGGCGCCAATCGAAGTGGGTGGATTTACTCAGTGCCGCAAGCGCATCTGCTGGCCCGGAGGCAAACCTTCCACCCCAGAGTGCATCATTACTTTGCGCCATATAAAACCAACCAATCTTGAATACCTAGGAGTTTACTAATCGGCCGACGAGGCAAAGACTCCACAAGCTGCGTCACTCAAAGAACCTAGGCCTGCCTCGAGAGCCAAAGCATGAGTGCCTTTTGGGCATGCAATCGATTCTCGGCCTCATCCCAAACCAGAGACCTCGGACCATCAATCACTTCGGCCGACACTTCATAGCCTCGGTAGGCGGGCAGGCAGTGCAGAAAAACGACGTCCTCTGCGGCCTGATCCATTAAGGCTTGATCTACGGCGTAATTGGCAAAAGTTTCCAGCCGCGCTGCTTTCTCATGCTCCATTCCCATTGACACCCAGGTGTCAGTAGCAATCACGTGAGCATCCTGGACCGCATCCTTGGGGTTTTCGAATACCTCAATAGTGCGACCAAACTCTTTTGCAATCTCTAAAGCCCGAAGTACGACATTCTCTTGGGGCCTAAAGCCAAATGGCGCTGCGACCGAAACATCCATTCCGGCCAACGCGCAAGCAACCAAATAACTGTTCGCCATGTTGTTATTAGCGTCTCCGATATAGGCCAGTTTCAAGCCTTGAGTCTTACCAAAGCGTTCTTTGATGGTGAGTAAGTCGGCCAATAGCTGGCAGGGGTGCCAATCGTCCGAGAGCGCATTGATGACCGGCACCGAAGAGTTCTGCGCCATTTCTTCCAAACCAGCTTGAGCATAGGTGCGCCAAATAATCTGTGCCATCTGACGCTCCAAAACCTTGGCCGTGTCAGCAACCGATTCTTTCGCCCCGAGCTGCGATGAACCGCTATCGATAATCAAGGGCACTCCCCCAAGATCTGAAATCCCGGCGGCAAAAGAAACCCTGGTGCGTGTCGAAGTCTTATCAAAAATCACCGCGACAGTTTGCGGTCCAGCAAAAGGCTTTTGGCTGAAGCGATTCTTTTTGAGCTCAATAGCCAGCTCAAGAATTTCCAGCTGCTCGGCGCCTGTTAGGTCATCGTCTTTTAGAAAGTGTCTGGTCATCTTTACCTCATTACTTGGGTACCGACCCCAGCTTCGGTGAATATCTCAAGCAAGATACTGTGCGGCTCTCTCCCATCGATGATGTGCGCCTTTGGCACACCGCCATCGATTGCCATCAAGCAGGCCTGCATCTTGGGAATCATCCCCGATTCCAAAGCCGGAATCAGTTCCCTAAGCTCCGCCACATTTATCTCGGAAACCAAAGAGTCCCGATCTGGCCAATTGGCGTATAGGCCCGCAACATCGGTTAGCACCATGAGCTTTTCGGCACCGAGTGCGACTGCGAGTGAGGCCGCAGCCAAATCCGCATTTACGTTTAGAAGCTCACCTTGAATAGTGGGTGCCACCGTTGAAATAACCGGCACCTTGCCTTGATCTAGCGCGCGCAAGACTGCCCGCGGGTTTACGCTTCTTACTTCGCCCACCAGACCTAGGTCGACATCGCCCTCGGGTGTCTTTGCCTTGACCTTTTCGGCTTTAAAGAGGTTCTCGTCTTCACCGGATAACACGGTGGTTTCCGCCCCAGCCTGCTGGATAAGGCTCGCCAGTGAAGCGCTAACTTGATTTCGCAGCACGTCCTTCACCACCAAAATAGTGTCTTTATCCGTGTAGCGCATGCCGTTCCGAAATTCAGTCTCGATGCCAAGCTCGGCAAGCCGAGCAGTAATTTGTGGGCCACCGCCATGCACAACTACCGGCCTAATTCCCACAAACCTCAAGTAGGCCATGTCTTGAGCAAAGGCCAACTGCAGGGCCTCGTCGACCATGGCGTTTCCACCAAATTTAATAACAACGATGCGTCCGTGAAACTCCCTCAGCCAATCTAGCGATTCGATCAGAGTCTCCGCCTTGATTCGCACCAGTGACTTGTCTTGGTTAAATGGAATCATTAGCTCGAGTATGCACTGTTCTCTTCGACATAGGCGTGGGTTAGATCACTGGTGACCACCGTCACGCTTTGGTCACCTGCGTTTAGGTTGATATTTACATCCACTCTTTTAGGTGTCAGGTCCACCAGAGACCTGTCCTGGGCTGGTTTACCCTTCGAGGAAATCAGCACACCGTTGATAGAAACATCGATGTCGTAGGGGTCAAAGCTGGCTTTGGTCGTACCGATTGCCGCCAGGATTCTGCCCCAGTTGGGGTCGTTGCCAAATATGGCTGCCTTGAATAAATTATTTCTGGCAATGGACCTGGCAACCTCGAGGGCCTCGGCCTCGGATAGAGCACCCGCGACTCTAATGTGGATATTGTGACTAGCACCCTCGGCATCATCCAAGAGCTTCAGAGCCAGCTCCTGGCAAATCTCAATAAGTGCATCTTTGAATTCCGCAAGATCGACAAGGGCATCCGATGCACCCGAGGACATCAGGGTGACCTGATCGTTTGTGGACATACAGCCATCAGAATCCAACCTGTCAAAGCTCAACCTTGTGGCTTCACGAAGGCCGGAGTCCAAATCTTGAGCATTAACACTTGCATCCGTAGTGATTACCACAAGCATCGTGGCTAAACCGGGGGCCAACATTCCAGCACCCTTAGCAATGCCGCCGAGTCGCCAACCGGTAGAACCCTCTCGAACCGCCAGCTTTGGAACCGAATCGGTGGTCATAATTGCCAATGCGGCTGATTCTCCCCCGGAATCGGACAAAGCCAGAAAGGCCTTATTCACCCCATCAAGAACTTTGGCTCGATCTAGTTGCTCCCCAATCAAACCGGTTGAGCAAACTAAAACATCACTTGAAGAAACTTCCAATAACTCAGCCACTAGCTCAGCCGCGGCATGGGTGGTCTGAAACCCCTGGCTGCCGGTATAGCAATTTGCGCCCCCGGCATTCAACACGATTGCAGAAGCCTGAAGATCCTTAATAACTTCTTCGGACCAAATAATTGGATTGGCCTTAGCACGATTCGTTGTGAACACAGCCGCGGCATTTTTGCTTCGCCCGCGATTCACTATCAACGCCAGATCTTTGTTGCCCGATGACTTTAGGCCGCATGCCACTCCGGCAGACTCGAAGCCCAGCGGATATGTGACGCTCAAGGGGTCACTCCGATTGCCGTCAGTCCCGATTCCTCGGCTAATCCGAGCGAGAGATTCATCGACTGAATTGCGGCTCCCGCGGTCCCTTTGACCAAGTTATCAATTGCGCAAATAATCGAGACCCGACCGGCGTGCTCGTCATAGCTCAATGAGAGCTGAGCATTATTCGAGCCCAGAACCGCCTTAGTCGTTGGAAGCTGACCCTGGGGTAGCACCTGCACAAAACGCTCACGGCCATAGGCGTTCTCATAAGCTGCGACCAGAGCCTCAAAACTAAAACCCGGGGCTGGCTTAGCGGTACAAACCGCAAGTATGCCCCGAGACATCGGCACCAAAACTGGAGTGAACGATACGCTCACCGCTTTAGCTCCGGCCCAGCGTAAATTCTGTTCGATCTCGGGCGTATGGCGATGGCTTCCGCCAACTCCGTAGGCTCTGGCTGAGCCCATCACCTCGCTGGCCAAAAGATCAGGTTTTAGGCTCTTGCCGGCCCCGGAGGTGCCGACAGATAAGACCGCTACCAAGTCTGTGGAGTCAATCAATTGGGCACTAATGGCTGGGGCTAGAGCCAGAGTAATTGCTGTGACATTGCAACCAGGAACAGCAATCCGATTCGATGCGCTCAGCCGGTCGCGCTGAATACCAGCTTGCCCCAAGACGAGTTCTGGAAGCCCGTAGCTCCAGGTGCCAGCATGGCTTGACCCGTAATATTTCTCCCAGTCACTGGAAGATTCCAACCTAAAGTCTGCACCGCAATCAAGCACTAATTTAGTTTCGCCCAAACCACCGGCGATTTCAGCACTTTTACCGTGAGGAAGCGCCAAAAAAACAATGTCGTGGCCGGTAAGATTTTCGGCGGTGGTTTGAACCAATTGCCGGTCTGCGAATTGCGGAATATGAGGCGCAAAAAGACCGAGCTTTTCTCCGGCATTATTATTTGCCGTAACCGCACCAAGATCTAGGTTTGGGTGATTGGCAATCAGGCGCAACAGCTCTGAACCAACATATCCGCTTGCCCCGGCAATTGCTACTTTATAAATCATCAGGCCCTCAGAGTCGCTTGGAATCTCTCGAAAGCCAAAGCTACCGCTCTATCTCTGGCAGCGGTGGCCTCAATTTGAGTTAGCGTGCGATCCTGGGCTCTGAATACCAAAGAAAACGTAAGTGATTTTGAACCAGAATCAACTCCAGTGCCCCGGTAATCATCAACCAGTCGAACCTCTTCTAGAAGCTCGCCTGCGCCCTCAGAGATCGCTTCAGAAACTGCAGCCGCCGGCACCTCGGTCCCAACCACCAAAGATAGATCCTGGGTTGCCGCCGGCATGATCCTCAGCTCGCTGGCAGCTAAGACCTCTGGCGCCAAAGCAAACACAGCATCCAGGTTGATTTCGTAAACCCCAACTCGGCGGGGCAAGTGGAGTTCTTGACTAATAGCAGGATCTAGCTCTCCGACATATCCCACCGACTTACCGTGCACAAAAACCTCACCGGCGCGTCCCGGGTGAAAACCTGAAATTACCTTTTGGACAGTAGTCGCTCTAAGGCCTGCAGAGGCGATAACGGCACGAACCGCATCAATCGCCTGGGGATAGCCGGCCTCAATGGCTTTTTGACCTGGAGCCTGGGCAATCCAATCACCTAAAATCACGCCAGCTACGTGCTTGGGTTGCTCAGGAATGCTTTCGCTGAGGATCTTAAGTTCTGAAGCGCTTGGCCTTTGGCCACCAAGCGGCAAGCCGGAGACTCTTGGACCCTTGGGTTCCAAAAACACCGAGCCCTCCTCATAAAGAGCGAGCGAAGTCTGGCCTCTTGAAATATTTCGCTGTGCAGCAATTAGTAGTGGGGCAATTAGCGAGCGCCGAAGTTCCGGAAACTCCGATTGCATCGCATTCTCCAAAACCATGGCAGACCCTGGATTGAACCAAGAGTTTTGCTCAGTGGAAACAAACGGGTAGTTCAAGACTTCCACGTGGCCCGAACCAGAAAGGGCCGAAACCACCCTTCTGCGGAATTTTTGTCGAGCTGTCAGGCCCCTGCCAGGAGGAGCAGTCGGGATTCTGGAAGGGATTAAGTCATAACCCAAAAGTCTCGCAACCTCTTCAACCAAGTCGGTTTTGTGGGTCAAATCAGGTCGCCAACTCGGTGCGGTGACGCTCAAGAAATCACCCCGATCAATTACTTCGCAACCGATTTCGAGAAGCACTTCAGTGATCTGCGATTTGGTGTAAACAACTCCTACAAGCTCACCAGCAAAACCAATAGGCAGTTCGATGGTGGGTTTCGAGCCTGGAACCGAAAAGTCGGCCCCAAGATTGGTGACTGTCCCGCCGGCCAATTCTTCGAGAAGGGCTGCTGCTCGATAAAGAGCATAGGGTCCAACCTCGAAGTCCACCCCGCGCTCGAACCGCTTGGATGCCTCAGAGGGAAGCCTGTGCCTCCGACTTGAGCGAGCAATCGAGATTGGATCAAACACGGCCGCTTCTAGGAGAATTTCAGTGGTGCTATCACCCACCTCGGTAGAAAATCCACCCATCACACCTGCCATACCGATCGGCCCAGACTGATCGCAAATTACCAAGTCTTCGACACTGAGCTTTCGAACCTTCTCGTCCAGCGTCTTTAGCTCCTCCTGGGCCAGCGCCCGGCGCACCAAAATACCCCCGGAGAGCTTTTGCTGGTCATAAGCATGCAGTGGTTGTCCGAGTTCCAGCATCACATAGTTGGTAATGTCCACGGCGATTGAAATCGAGCGCATACCGGCAAGCTGCAACCGATTCTTCATCCAGTCTGGAACCATGGCCTTGGCATCGATTCCAGTAACACTCAATAACCTAAATCTAGAGACCCCGGGAGCCCCGTGAATCGGAGCCACATCATCGATAACCAATGGAAAGCCAGTTGCGTGTGAAACTTCTACACGACTTACTGGATCAGTGAATACGACCTTCGCTGCGTGCGAGTATTCACGGGCAATGCCCCTAATCGATAAGCAGTAACCGCGGTCTGGAGTGACATTCACCTCGGCGGCAGACTCATTCAGCCCCAAGAGTGCTAGCGCGTTTGTGCCCACCTCAGGATCTAAATCCATCGTTACCAGCCGCAAAATACCATCGTGTTCATCAGAGAGGCTCAACTCTCTGGCGGAGGCAATCATGCCGTCAGACACATGCCCGTAGGTCTTACGTGCCGAAATCACAAAGTTTCCAGGCAAAACTGCTCCAGGCAGTGAGACAACTACCTTGTCACCAACCAGAAAATTCGAAGCTCCGCAAACAATGCCGCGCACATCGCCGCCGCCATCGGCTGCGAGCTCACCGTTTTTAGCGACTCTTACCTGGCACCAGCGAATAGTTTTACCGTTGGACTGCGGCTCATCCAAAAATTCTAAAACTTCGCCAACGACGATTGGCCCGGAGAGCTCTCCCCCGTGGGAACCTTCTTCTTCAAGACCCACCTTGACAAGCTGCGCCATCACGGAATTGGGGGTGGCATCCTTTTCAAGATCAACCGATTCTCTTAGCCAGCTGAGTGGAATCCGCATCAAATCACGCTCCCAAATTGCCTCGAAAAGCGCACGTCTGCCTCGACCATGTCGTGCATATCCCTAACACCATTTCTAAACATCAAAGTTCGCTCAATCCCCATGCCAAATGCAAAGCCGGAGTAACCCTCTGGATCAATTCCGGCTGAAAGCAGAACGTTTGGATTTACCATTCCACACCCACCCCACTCGACCCAGCGAGCACCGCCCTTGGCACCCGGGTGCCAAACATCTAATTCGGCTGATGGCTCAGTGAAAGGGAAAAAACTCGGCCGCAATCTAATTTTGGCTTCCTCGCCAAACATCACCCTTGCGAAAAATTCAAGTGTGCCCTTTAGGTCTGCCATTGTCAGGCCCTTATCGATTGCCAGCCCTTCGACCTGGTGGAACACAGGAGTGTGGGTCGCGTCAAGCTCGTCGGTCCGATAAACCCGACCTGGACAAAGCACATACATCGGAAGTTCGCGCTCCAGCATCGAGCGCACCTGCACCGGAGAGGTGTGTGTGCGAAGCAGTAAGTGATTTTCTAGCGGTGAGACAAAAAAGGTATCCTGCATCGCGCGCGCCGGGTGATCCGGATGAAAGTTCAGCGCGTCAAAATTAAACCATTCATTCTCAAGCTCTGGCCCATCGGCAACTTCCCAACCCATGCCAATGAATACATCACTCACCTGATCCATCAATAGAGAAAGTGGGTGCCTTGCTCCAAGCGGTGCATAACTAGCGGCTGCAGTGATATCCACGCGCTCCGCCTCTAGGGCAACAAGCGAGGCGCCCTCTTCGAGTTCGCGCTCCTTAGCATCAAAGGCCATTGAGACCTGGGCCTTCGCTCCACCAATAAGCTTTCCAGCTTCAGCCTTGAGTTCATTAGGCATCGTCTTAATTGAAGCGTTCAATAGGGAGATGGCCGAACCCTCCCCAATGATTCCAGGCTTTGCAGCCCTGAGGTCGGCAATGCTGCTGAGTAACGCAATCTCGGATAGCGCAACTTCTAAGGCGTATTTAACGCTCTGGGGGTTTAGTTCAACAGTCACTGTGCAAGTTTAGCGATTGCTATTCATTTGAAAAGCTGATGCGTAAAGGCAGACCGATGCGGCAGTAGCTAAATTCAGCGATTCGGCCGAGCCGTAAATGGGCAATGCAACCACTTGATCGCAAAGTTCTAGAAGATCCTCCGCGATTCCATGTGCTTCATTACCAAAAATCCAGGCCGTCGGCTTTGCCATTACTTCATCCGGAATCTGATTAATTATTACTCCACCCGAAGCCGCAGCAAACACCTGGATCCCTCGCTTTTGGAGCTCAGCGATCAATTCAACCGGGTCCTGGTTGATTACTGAGGGTAAATGCAAAATACTTCCAGCGGTGGACCGAACAACTTTCGGGTTATAAAGATCGACTGACTCCTTGGTAAAAATAATGCCGTCTGCCCCGGCGGCGTCTGCGGCGCGCAACACTGTGCCAGCGTTACCCGGGTCTCTGGCTTTATCCAAAATAGCCAACAGTTTTGGCTCGCTGGCCAATAATTCTTCCAACGTGACATCCAGGTGACTGAGAACCGAAACAATTCCCTGTGGGGTTTTGGTGTCACTGATTTTGGCCATAACCCGCTCGGACACCAAGGTCACTTTGATGCCCTCTGCTTCGAGATCAGATAGGACATTGTCGTAACGTTCTTGGGCCAATTCCGTGGCAAAAATTTCGTGAGCCAGCTCCGGGGATTCGACTAATTCCTTGAGACCCTGAGGTCCTTCAAGCAAAAAGAGCCCGGTTTCAAACCGGGCGTCTTTTTGTGACAGTTGAATAATCGACCGGACCCTCGCATCGCTTGGGTCCTGAATCACTAGCTGACCTTTTGAGCGTTCACGTCCTTGGGCAAAGCAGCCTTGGCCTGAGCCACGATTGCCGAGAAGGTGGCAGCGTCGTGAATTGCCATGTCTGACAAGATGCGACGGTCGACCTCAATGCCGGCTAGCGCCAGACCCTGGATGAAGCGGTTATAGGTCATGCCGTTTTGACGGACTCCAGCATTGATGCGCTGAATCCAAAGCCTACGGAAATTACCCTTTTTCTTTCGACGGTCGTTGTATGCATATACGTAGGAGTGCAGCAACTGCTGCTTGGCCTGACGATACAAGCGAGAGCGTTGACCACGGTAACCGTGGGCACGCTCTAAGACTGTGCGACGTTTTTTGTGCGAGTTGACAGCATTTTTTACTCTTGCCATGATCTAATCCTTTTCTCGCTGGCCTAGCGGCCTAGCTGCCTTTTTAGCTTCTTGAAATCTGCTGGTGACACAACCTGGTCGGCGTTCAGGCGACGCTTGCGCCTGGAGGACATGTGCTCTTGGTTGTGGCGCATGTTTATCTGCTGCTTCATCAGCTTGCCGCTACCAGTAAAGCGGAACCGCTTTTTGGCGCCCGAGTGGGTCTTCATTTTCGGCATGATGTCTCCTTATTTATCTTCTGTAGCTGAAGCCGTTTCGGCTTTTTGCTGAGCCTTTTTAGCTTCGGCTCTGGCCTCTGCTTTGTTCTTTAGCGGCCCAATAACCATGACCATGCTGCGGCCATCGATGGATGGGTTTGACTCCACGATTCCGAACTCGGTTACTCCTTCGCTAAGTCGGCGAAGCAGCCGCACACCCATTTCTGGGCGAGACTGCTCGCGACCTCGAAAGACAACCATGACCTTCACCTTGTCGCCAGCCTTGAGGAATTTTCGAACCTGACCAACCTTGGTCTCAAAGTCGTGATCGTCGATTTTTAGACCGAAGCGCACCGTCTTGAGGACTGTGTTGACCTGATTCTTGCGAGCTTCGCGAACCTTTTGCGCTGCCTCGTATTTGAACTTGCCGTAGTCCATAATCTTGCAAACTGGTGGAACTGATCCGGGGGAAATCTCAACTAGGTCAAGGTCTGCCTCGCGGGCCAATCTCAATGCTTGATCGATGGCAACTACGCCAACCTGCTCCCCAGCTGGTCCGACTAGTCGGACTTCTGAGACGCGAATACGGTCGTTAATGCGCGGATCGCTAATAACTTGCTCCTCTTGGCGTTTGTTTTAGCTAGCGCGGGTACGCTTAGAAACAAAAACTCTCAAACCCAGTCAATCTATTATGCGATTGCAAGGTGGGATCGTAATCCACTTCTTACCGAGCAATAGCCCGGAGCCTCAGGTAGCCTAGCAGAGCAATTGGCCAAATGAAAGAGGAATCTTGGACGAAAATCTATCTCGTGATATCGCGGAAGTTCCCGCGGTAGAGATTATCAACACAGCTTGCGTTCACCTCATGAGCGCCGCTGCAGTGCAATGCGGGCTTGCCGAAGACGCTCCCGCCGATCTGGATGAAGCCAGAAAACTCATCACCGCCCTGGCTGGATTGGTCGCTGCGGCGGCACCTGAAATTGGCGACCATCACGCCAGGCCTCTAAGAGATGGCCTGCGCTCCCTGCAACTTGCTTTTCGGGAAGCATCCTTGATTCCGGATGCACCGGGCAAAGGACCGGGCGAAAAGTTCACCGGACCGGTGAACTAGGCCGGTATCAAGCGCAACGAAATTGAATCAACCAAGGCCAAGAACTCTTGAGACTGCAATTCCGCGCTGAATTCAGCCAGCATGTTTTGGAGCTGTCCCGAATCTAGCCCAGGCTGGAGTGCAACTTGAATCAAGAGCTCAGCGCCTTCGAGTGTGCCCTTGGGATCCCCGTCCAGTAGCTCAACCCCTGCAATGACTTGCTGCCCCTTGGCTGCAGCCAAAATAAGTTCAAGAACTCGCGGATTCAAATGTGGCGGAAGCCAAGCTAGGCCTTGCGCAATCGCTGGTAGCCAGGTCCTTCTCAGCGCAACTCGCGCCCCAGCCGGATCTATAACAACTCGCTCGTGACCCTCACTGGCAGCTGCCAGAGCAATCTTGGCGGCGGAGGTCGGAACCGGACGCGCACTGGAGCTCCACAGCGTGAGCTCTTTGGTGCAAGAAAATGCGGGAATCGCCGTCTTACCATCGGGAGTAGCCACCGCAACAATCCCGAGGTCCGCGCTTTTTTCGACCAGCAAACCATGCGGACCCATCTCCGCCTCGCCCCCCGTTGCTAAAAGTGGGATCAATAGTCGAGTTCTAGAAACCACCTCGACCAAATGTGCCTTATTCAGAGGCACTTGGCTCAAGGCGGAGGCTAGTTCATCGGGAGCGCTACCGTCATCACTGGCCCAACTGTTCGACTGAAACTCGCGCCCCTGCCAAGGGACCCCAGCTGAGTCGTGAAACTTATCAGAAACCACTAGTTGGCAATTTTCAGAGCCTGAGTCAAAGTGAATCTTCCGGCATACAGCGCTTTTCCTAAAATGGCACCCTCCAGTCCAAGGGGAACCAGTTCCCTCAAGTCGTGGATGTCTTGCAAACTCGAGATTCCTCCAGATGCCACGACCGGCTTATCGGTGTGCTGCATTACCTTTTTTAGTAGCTCTATATTTGGCCCCCGAAGCGTGCCGTCCTTGGTCACATCGGTCACCACGTATCGAGCGCAGCCGGCTTGCTCCAAGCGCTCTAAGACCTCAAATAAGTCGCCGCCTTCTTTGGTCCAGCCCCTGGCTGCCAAAGTGTTGCCCCTAACATCCAAACCAACCGCAATCTGATCGCCATATTTTTCTATGACCCCAGCGGTCCAGTCTGGATTCTCCAGCGCTGCCGTGCCCAAATTCACCCGAGAAGCGCCAAGGGACAGCGCCGCGTCTAAAGACGCATCATCGCGAATGCCACCCGAGAGCTCAATTTTGGAAACCCCAGCGGCCCTTACCACCTCGGCTATCACGCTTCGATTGTCCCCCCGACCAAAGGCCGCATCAAGATCCACAAGGTGAATCCACTCCGCGCCCTGAGATATCCAGTCCTGGCTGGCTACGAGCGGGTGGCCAAAGTCCTCTTCGCTACCGGCCTCGCCCTGGGTTAGACGCACCGCCTTGCCACTTGCCACATCCACTGCGGGTAAAAGTTCTAGTTTCACGTTGCTCCTAAAGGGTCTTGATCCAGTTTTGTAAAAGCTTCAGCCCGGCTTCGCCAGATTTCTCAGGGTGGAATTGTGTCGCGGAGAGTGGTCCGTTTTCTATTGCTGCCAGAAAACGCTCGCCGTGGGTTGCCCAGCTCAGTGCGGCGGGCAAAAAGGGCGGAATAATATCCAATTCCCACTTCTTGGCCGCATAGCTGTGGACAAAATAAAACATTTCGCTCTCAATTCCCTTGAAGAGATTCGAGCCCTTATCCACCTCAAGAGTTGCCCAGCCGATGTGCGGCAAAAGTGGGGCTTCGAGTCGCTGGATTACACCCGGCCATTGCCCCAATCCTTCGGCTAAGACCCCGAGCTCATCCCCGGAGCCAAACATCACCTGCATGCCAACGCAAATTCCCAAGACCGGCTTACCTGCAGCCAGCCTTTTATCCACCAAGCGATCAACCTGCTTAGCTTTCAGCTTTTGCATCACCGCCGAAAAGGCTCCAACTCCGGGGAGCAACAAACCATCGGCTTCAAGAGCAACCACTGGGTCATCAGTCAGGATTGCCTCTGCACCCGCGGCCTGGAGGGCCTTTAGGGCAGAGTGGATGTTGCCGCTGCCGTAATCAAAAACAGCGACTTTTTTGCTCAAAGGCTTCCCTTGGTGGAGGGCACTCCACTAACACGTGGATCAATCTCAACAGCCTTGCGCAGCGCTCTGGCGAGTGCTTTGAACTGGGCTTCGGCAATGTGATGCGGATCACGGCCGGCCAAAAGCGTAACGTGCAAGGTGATTCCGGCATTCAGGGCAATCGCTTCGAAAACGTGACGCACTAGTGAACCGGTGAAGTGACCACCGATTAGATGAAATTCAAAACCCTGCGGCTCTCCGGTATGAACCAAAAAAGGCCTGCCGGAAACATCCACAACCGCCCTGGCCAGTGCCTCATCCAGTGGCACCGTAGCATCGCCATAACGAGCTATCCCAGACTTGTCACCGAGTGACTCGCGAAGTGCCTGGCCAAAAACGATGGCGACATCCTCAACACTGTGGTGCGCATCAATTTCTGTATCGCCAGTTGCCTGAACATTGAGGTCAATAAGAGAGTGCTTTGACAAAGCGGTCAACATGTGGTCGTAAAAAGGCACCCCGGTTGAAATCTCGCTGATTCCAGTGCCATCTAGATTCAGCTCAAGTGAGATTTGCGACTCAGAAGTTGACCTAGATAGCTTTGCTGTGCGACTCATTCGGAACCTTTGCTTGGAATAGCTTCTAAGTTTAGTCAAGCACCAAGGCTAATTCCGCAAGCAATTTTGTAGTTTCCGACTCCGTTCCCGCAGTGAACCTCAAAGTGTTGGGAATTCCAACGTTTCTAATCAAGACCCCGCGCTCCAGGAGTCGCTCAAACACGCCGTTTGGATCTTTGAAGCCCTCAACCAAAACAAAGTTCGAATCAGACCTATATGCGCGCAGTCCCATGCCGGTGACCTGCCTAACTATTCGATCACGCTGTCCCTTGATCTGCGCGACATTTTCGAGCAAAAGCTCCGAAAAAGATAGGGCAGCAAGAGCAGCTGCCTGAGTCAGCGAAGAAAGGTGATAAGGCAAGCGCACGATTCTGAGCGCATCAATCGCACTGGCATCGGCTGCGACGTAACCCACTCTTGCCCCTGCGAAGGCAAACGCCTTACTCATGGTTCGAGAGATCATTAACCTCGGCCTTCCCGAGAGTAAGGAAAGAGCAGACTCTTCTTCTGAGAATTCCGCGTAGGCCTCGTCGACAATCAGGATTCCATCAAAGGCCTGGTAGGCCGCTTCAATAACTTCTAGTGATATTGGTGTCCCAGTGGGGTTATTGGGAGAGCAAAGTAAAACAATCCCCGGTTTTGAATCCCTTATCCGCTGAGCTACATAATCGGCACTCAATTCAAAATTCGCTTCTCGCTCATACTCTCTATAAGGAGTAAGCGAGATGCGCGCAATATTTGGATACATCGAATAGGTGGGGCCGAAACTGATCGCACTGGAAGCTGGACCGCCGAAAGCTTGAAAAGCCTGCATGAGAATTTCATTGGAGCCATTCGCAGCCCACAGCTGCTCCGGAATTAGTCCGAATCCCAGATAGTCCGCTAGTTTTCCCCTAAGTTGCATGAATTCCCGATCAGGGTAGCGATTCAGACCAATGACCTCAGCAGCTAGCCGCTGGATAATCTCCACAGCGACCACCTCCGGAATTCCGAAGGTGTTTTCATTCACATTCAGAGCTACTGGAACATTGATTTGAGGCGCGCCATAAGGCAGCTGACCTCTTAGGTCAGGCCTGAGAGGAATATCGTTAAGGTCGGTCACTCTCTAAGGGTAGTTAATAAAAGCTAGGGTCTAGGGCAAAGCGATTCTTTGACCGGGCTCGAGATTAACTGATTCCAGTTCGTTTAGAAGCACAACCTCAGAAATCCAGTCCCTAGGGTCAGTTTTGGGTGAGTACTCCGAGGCGAGTGCCCAAAGCGAGTCCCCCATGGCAACGGTTATAAATTCAAGTTCGCCGGTAGCTCCGGAGCCAGCCATCGAGCCAGTAATGCTAGAGGCCGCGAATCCCGCAGTCAAAACCACAATAGCTAAGCCGCGGAAAAGCTTGCGGGGGTTAGTAACCCGGTACTTTGTGATTGCTGTCATCTTCCGACCCGCTTCCATTTCGATTATTTGTTTCGAACATTTGTTCTAATTATAGAAATAAATGACGGTAACGCAAGCAATATCCGCATTTATTTCTCAAAATCATCGAAAATGTGTTTGTATGTTGTTTAATTTACGAATACAGTTTCGACATACTTAGTAAAGCGATACCCACATACATTTTGGAAGGTCGAGCATGGACACCAGTAATCTCAGCGCGGTGCAGCGGAGAATTCTTGACGTAATTCGCGAATCGATGAACAATCGAAACTATGCACCCTCGATGCGTGAAATAGGTGAGTCAGTAGGGCTTTCATCTACTGCGAGTGTTTCCCATCAACTAAATAAGCTCGAGTTGCTCGGTTTTATAAGTAGAGACCCGCGTCGCCCGCGCACTATTGACCTCCTGGGCGAAGAGACAGAAACCGAAATGTTTAGGGCGGACGCCGCAATGGTCCCTCTGGTGGGACGGATCGCTGCCGGCATACCAATCACCGCCGAGCAAAACGTAGAAGATGTTTTTGCGCTACCCAGGCAATTAGTCGGACAAGGCGACTTGTTTTTGTTGCGGGTTGTGGGTGAGTCAATGATCGACGCGGCCATCTGTGATGGCGACTGGGTTGTAGTGCGGCAGCAACAAACCGCTGAAAACGGCGACATAGTGGCAGCCATGCTCGAAGAGGAAGCAACCGTAAAAACCTTCAAACAGCGAGATGGCCACACATGGTTGCTCCCTAGAAACTCAGCTTTTGAGCCAATCCTTGGAGATCACGCGGTGATATTAGGCAAAGTGGTAGCAGTACTTAGGGCCGTGTAGCAAAGCTAGACAGTTCGCTAGCTAAGTCTGGCCGCACCAACGCGTGGATTTTTGTGCCCGCTTCAACATATTCAAAATTCAACACCTTGCCACTTAGGTGAGCCCTGGAGACTAAATCTCCGCGATCATAAGGAATCAGTCCGAAAAACTCCACATCCGGTCTCGGTAGAAACTCTGCGATGCGCTTTTCAAGTTCATCAATTCCCAATCCCGTGCGCGTAGAAATCAAGAGGCAGCCGGGAACCAAACCTCTTAGAAGCACGGCATCCGCCTCTGAAATAAGATCTGACTTATTAAAAACGACAAGTTCCTCGATTGCCGATGCTTCGACATCGGCAATGACAGCCCTGACGGTTTTTATCTGGCCCATTGGGTTCGGGTCAGTAGCGTCCACAACGTGAACAATCAGATCAGCTGCGGATATTTCTTCAAGTGTGGACCTGAAGGCCTCGACCAGTTGGTGCGGGAGGTTTCGGACAAAACCAACCGTGTCGGCAAGAGTGTAATCGCGGCCATCCGGGGTCTGGTGCTTGCGAATTGTCGGATCAAGAGTTGCGAAGAGGGCATTCTCAACAAGTACTCCGGCCTTAGTTAGTCTGTTCAAAAGCGAGGATTTGCCGGCATTTGTATATCCTGCGATTGCAACCTGTGGCACTTTCGACTTCTCACGAGCGGAGCGCTTCACATCACGAGCCTGCTTCATCAAGGCAATCTCCCGTCTGAGCTTGGCCATGCGGGTATTTATGCGACGACGATCAAGCTCAATTTTGGTCTCACCGGGGCCCCTGGAACCAATACCAACCCCTCCAGCAGCTTGGCCACCAGCTTGCCTTGACATTGAGTCACCCCAACCACGCAGGCGGGGTAGGAGGTACTCAAGCTGGGCTAGCTCAACCTGCGCCTTACCCTCACGGCTCTTGGCATGCTGAGCGAAAATGTCCAAAATAATCGCAGTTCGATCGACCACCTTAATTTTCACGACATCCTCAAGCGAGCGACGCTGAGAGGGCGCCAACTCCCCATCGGCGATTACAGTGTCGGCACCCAGTGCTGCCACCAATTCGCAGAGTTCTTGTGCCTTACCCTTGCCAAAGTAGGTTGCCGGGTCCGGTTTCGGCCTTCTTTGAAGAACCCCATCCAGCACCTCGGCGCCGGCGGTCTCCGCCAAAGCGGCTAACTCGCGGAGCGAGTTCTCCGCGTCGGTGATTGTTCCGCTACCCCAAACTCCAATCAGGACCACCTTTTCCAAACGAAGTTGGCGGTACTCAACATCGGTAATGTCTTGCAATTCAGTGGACAGGCCCGGAACTCTCCGGAGCGATTCGCGCTCTTCAAGATCTAGCTGGTCGCCGTCAAATTCAGACTCAGGGGCTGCTGCGCCACGCCTGAGAATGCGATCAATTGTAGATTCGGATTCCATTGTTTTAAAAGCCTAGGCCTGCATTAGGTTTGTGTCATGGTCAGCCAGCATTATTTCAGCTCAGACCCCCAAAGCTCTAAGAGAACAAGTGATGTTGAGTTCGAAGTTGGTGGGGTTGATTTTTCTCTCACCGCATCAAGTGGGACTTTCAGTGCCACAAAGCTCGACCCCGGAACCAGAGTGCTTCTGAAAGAACACCGACACTTCCCCACCGCCGGCAACGTCCTAGATCTTGGTTGCGGTTGGGGACCGATATCTTTAGCAATAGCAAAACTAAATCCAAACACGGTGGTTTACGCATTGGACGTGAATAATAGAAGCCTCGAACTAACCTTGAAAAATGCCAAGCGCAATGATGTTGAAAACATCAAGCCGGTTTTAGCCCTTGATGTCCCAGAGAATCTAGAGTTTCAAGCTATTTGGTCAAATCCGCCAATACGAATTGGAAAACAAGCTCTTCATGAGCTCCTGCAGAACTGGCTTCCAAGACTCGCAGTTGGTGGAGTTGCCATGCTCGTGGTTCAAAAACAACTAGGGGCCGATTCCTTGCAGCAATGGATTGCTGATTCATTTGAGAATCTGAGCCTCGAGAGGGTCAATACCGCAAAGGGTTACAGGGTTATTAGAGCTCTACGGAACCGGTAAAAACTAACTCTGCAGCCCCGCTTATGCCCACATGCTCGCCGTCCTCGGTGGCAAACATTCGAACTGCAACATCACCCCCGGGCACTCGTACCTTCCAGAAGTTCTGACCATTGCCAGCCCAGTGCCGAATGGCCAAAGCGGCGGCGGCGACACCGGTGCCGCAGCTCATTGTTTCGCCAACGCCCCGCTCGTGAACTCTCATTGTGAGCGAAGCGACACCCTCTTTGATAAGAGGGTCATCGAGCACGACAAACTCAACATTCGCCCCGTTGGGAGCCTCGGGATCTAAAACTGGAGCTTTCGAAAGTTCTAAAGAGCTGAGCTCTTGCTGGTTAGCAAGCGCCACGACTACGTGTGGATTACCCAGATCTATGGCAAGTCCCGGCCTAGCTACGGGCAAGCCTCCCACCCGCACAAGATACTCAGTTTCTGTGACGCCCCAGCGCCCAAGATCTACCGCGAATCCAGAAGCGGTGGCGGTAACATCTTTGATGCCGCTGCGAGTCGCTATTGGCAAAGTGCTGCCATCGGTAAGCTCTGCGAGAGAATTAGACAGTAGGTAGCGCGCGAAGACCCTGATCCCGTTTCCACACATTTCAGCCTTAGACCCGTCAGAGTTCCGATAGTCCATGAACCACTCCGCGCTCGGCTCTTGTTTGAGCAGGGCTCTGACTTCCTCTGAATTCTCGGTCCGAACTGCAAAAATTAAACCATCCGCACCTATGCCAAATTGGCGATCGCAAAGTTTCCGGATTTCAGCTTCAGTCAGGGCCATCTGCCCCGCTGGATCTTGAATCAGAATAAAGTCATTGCCGGTGCCGTGGCCCTTTGTGAATGTGATGGTCATTGAGTCAGCCTAATTTGATCCATCGCATGTTCAATCACAGTGTCTGAAGAATTGATCCAATTAATTCTCTTATCTCGCCTAAACCAAGACATTTGCCTTCTGGCATATCGATTCGTCAGCGATATTGTTTCGAGTTGCGCCTCTTGCTCAGTCAGCTTTCCCTCAAGTTGAGAGAAGGCTTGGAAGTAGCCGATTGCCATTCTGGCAGTTCTGGAGAGCTCCCAGCCTTCCTGAAGGATTCCGCTAGCCTCGCGAATCAACCCCTGCTCCCACATGTGTAAAACTCTTTTTTGGATACGTGTCTTGAGGATGTCTCGATCAACAGAGATCCCAATTTGAACTGTCGGTCTCCAGTATTCAGGCTGCGGCAGAGCAGAAAGGTAACTATCTCCGGTTATTTCGATAACCTCCAGAGCTCTGACAACTCTCCGAGTGTTCTGAGCCGGAATTCTCGAGGCTGCCAGTGGGTCCTTTTGCTCCAGAATTCTATGAAGCGCTAAAGCCCCAATTTCGTGACCTAGTTTTTCAAGCCTGCCCCTAACTTCGATGTCAGTCGGTGCGAATTCCAACTGATCTAGCGCCGCGGCAACGTAAAACATGCTGCCTCCTACCAAAATCGGGCGGATACCGTCTTTTAGCAGCTCGGTTATCCTCGAACGAGCCAGACTCTGATACTCGACGGCCGTCATTTCCTGACTTGGACTAATTTCTCCGATTAGGTGATGCTTGATGCCTCGCCGCTTGTCAGGGGCGAGCTTCGCAGTTCCGATATCGAGACCCCTGTAAAGCTGCATGGCGTCCGCATTGACCACCTCAGCGGGCTGGCCAGATTCGATTAGACGGGTGGCAATTTCAATTGCCAACTCAGACTTTCCGCTCGCGGTTGGACCTAAAACCGCGATTACATCAAAAGTCACTTGCCACCTTCACGGAAAGCCCCAGCGATACCTTGCCGGAGCCCACCGGAGGCACACCGCAACTTTCTAGCTCTCTTCTGTCATGTGCGTCTCCACCAACGGTTCGTCGCACCTGATAGCTACCACCATCGGCAATCAGGTGATACGGAGCAGCCTGCGATACGGTCACCGTCACTACATCCCCCGGCCTTGGCCTAGCTTCTGAGTCGGGGACCTCGAAGTGCACCAAACGGTTGTCCCGAGCTCGCCCAGATAAACGATTGGTGTCGGCATCCTTGCGCCCCTCACCATTTGCAACCAAAACCTCGACCTGTTTACCGATTTGTTGTTTATTTTCCTCCCAGGCAACCTGATTAACCACTTGCAATAAGCGCTCGTAGCGCTCCTGAACTACATCCTTGGGGATTTGATCGGCCATTTCGCCTGCGGGGGTTCCAGGACGAATTGAGTATTGATAGGTATAGCAAATAGAAAACCTCGCCGCCTTGACAACCTCTATGGTCTGTTGGAAGTCCTCTTCTGTCTCACCCGGAAAGCCCACGATGATATCGGTGGAGATCGCAGCATCTGGAATCGCCATTCTGACGCGATCCAAAATGCCCAAGTACTTATCTGACCGATAGCTTCGTCGCATCGCTTTGAGGATGCGGTCAGACCCAGATTGCAGAGGCATGTGAAGCTGTGGCATTACATTTGGCGTCTGAGCCATGGCTTCAATCACATCGTCTGTGAAAGCGGCCGGGTGGGGAGAGGTGAACCTAACTCGCTCTAAGCCTTCGATTTCACCACAGGCCCTCAAAAGCTTGGAAAAAGCACCCTTATCGCCGAACTCAACCCCGTATGTATTAACATTTTGACCCAAGAGGGTAACCTCGAGAGCTCCGTCCTGAACCAGCGCCTTGACCTCCGCTAAGACCTCTCCGGGCGTGCGGTCCTTTTCTTTACCGCGGAGCGAGGGAACGATGCAAAAAGTGCAGGAGTTATTGCAACCGACGGAAATCGAAACCCAGCCGGAGTATGCGGAGTCTCGCCTAGTTGGAAGCGTTGATGGGAAAACCTCAAGGGACTCCAGAATCTCAATTTGGGCCTCCTGATTGTGTCGCGCGCGCTCCAGCAGAACTGGCAAGGACCCCATGTTGTGGGTTCCAAAGACGACATCCACCCATGGCGCGCGCTGGATGATTACGTCCTGATCTTTCTGGGCAAGGCAACCCCCGACCGCAATCTGCATGTTTGGATTTGCCTCTTTTTTGGGCAGCAGCATTCCGAGATTTCCGTAGAGTTTATTATCGGCATTTTCTCGAACGGCACAGGTATTAAAGACGACTAAATCCGGATCTCCGTCGCCAAATTTTTCATAGCCAGCTGACTCTAATAGGCCGGAAATGCGCTCAGAGTCGTGAACGTTCATCTGGCAACCGTAGGTGCGAACTTCATAAGTTAGGGACATTGAGGAAGATTTTACCCTGAAGCTTGAGCTTCGCGAATCGCTCGCGTTGTAATTGCGGAGCTAAAGCCTCTTCGCATGAGGTAGCCGGACAGCCTTCGGTAGCGAACATCGGGCTCCAATTTCGACAGACGCTGATATCTTGAAGTTGCCAACTTAGTGGCAATCTGCTGCTCTTGCTCCTGATCAAGACCAGAGAGGGCCTCTTCGATTAGCTCGTCAGGCACACCTTTTTGCCTAAGTTCTCTTTTGAGAGCCATCGCTGATTTGCCACCCATGGCCAACTTCGAAACCACAAATGCTCGAGCGAACTCAGAATCATTAATGAGCTGAGCTTCTTCAAAGCGCTCCAGAAGCGGAAGTGCTACGCGATCCGGAATCTCGCGCTTCATCAGTATTTGGGCCAACTGACGTTTTGTCTTCATGCTCCTTGAGATTTGGTAAAGCAGGACATTCCTGGCCCGCTTTTCCAGCTTCTCATCTGATGGTTCGTTTGGCATCTCGCCTACTAGCCCTCTGGTTTTACTTTGCTATTCGATTGCTAAGCGTTCGCCGCCTTGGCGACCTTGGGCTCCGCAGGCGCTTCGATTTGATCTACAGGAAGGTCCGCAACTGGGCGCGGAACACCTATTCCGAGCTTCACTTTGATGCGCTGCTCGATGGTGTTTGCAATTTCCGGGTTCTCTTTGAGGAACTTTCGAGAGTTTTCCTTACCCTGACCCAGTTGTTCGCCCTCGAATGTGTACCATGCGCCCGACTTTTTAACGACCTCTTGATCGACGCCGAAATCGATGAGGCTACCCTCGCGAGAAATGCCCTCACCAAACATAATGTCAAATTCTGCTTGCTTAAAGGGTGCAGCGAGCTTGTTCTTAACAACCTTTACGCGAGTGCGGTTACCGACGGCATCCGTGCCATCCTTGAGTGTTTCGATTCTTCGGATGTCTAGTCGTACCGAAGCGTAGAACTTTAGGGCTTTACCACCGGAGGTGGTTTCAGGAGATCCAAAAAACACACCGATTTTTTCACGCAGCTGATTTATAAAAATTGCCGTGGTCTTGGTATTACTTAGGCCTCCTGTTAGCTTGCGAAGCGCTTGGGACATCAACCTGGCCTGCAGGCCCAAGTGCGAGTCGCCCATTTCGCCTTCTATTTCGGCTCGCGGCACTAGGGCCGCCACCGAGTCAATTACTATTACATCAATCGAGCCGGAACGAATCAGCATGTCCGTTATTTCCAAAGCCTGCTCACCGGTGTCCGGCTGGCTGACCAAAAGTGCATCGATGTCCACACCGAGCTTTTTTGCATATTCGGGATCCAGCGCGTGTTCCGCGTCGATGAATGCAGCCACACCCCCGTTGCGCTGAGCGCTAGCAATAGCGTGAAGCGCCAGAGTCGTCTTTCCTGAAGACTCCGGACCGTAAATTTCTACTATTCGGCCCTTTGGCAAGCCACCAATCCCTAAGGCAACATCCAGCGCTATTGAGCCGGTTGGGATTGCCTCAATGGGTGATCGTTCCTCGGTGCCGAGGCGCATAACCGAGCCCTTGCCGAATTGACGATCGATTTGAGCAAGTGCAGTTTCTAGTGCTTTTTCACGCTCTGATGGAGATGGCATTTAGACCTCTTTCTGGCTCATGGGCCGTTGATACCCATGAAGCTACGCTGTGCCGCCAACATTTTGATGCCACCAACTGAATCTGTGGATAACTCTCAAAATAATGTGCTGGTAGAACACTAGACGTTCGAACAAAATTTCGAATGAATTTATTCGGCGTGTCTTTTAGTGACCAATTTTCCTTGCCAGCGCTCCTTGGGAACATCCAGGTGCCTGCAAATCGCTAGCCAAACTTCTCTTGGATCTTCTCCTTGGCTCAGTAGCTCGTTTGGAGTGGCATCTCTAAGTTCTGTGAGCCTAGTATCAGAGGCGATGACACCCGAAAATCCCGCGCCGAACTCGTCGTTTATCAGCTCGTGAAATTGGCTTAGTTTCAATTGAGATGAAGTTGGTTCTAGGAATACAGCGAAATTTCGGTGACGAATGCGTCTGGAATCGTGTCGGGAATGTAGGTGTCGTCTAGGTAGACGCCCTCCAGCGCTGCGACTCGGTCGGAAACCTCACGCATCACTAGCGAGAGAGGAACGGATAGGGCCTCTGCTACCGAAGCCAAAATCTCTGAGGAAACCTCTTTTTGGCCTCGTTCTACCTCTGAAAGATAACCGAGAGCTACGGATGCTTTTGCGGCTACTTGCCTTAGGGTTTTGCCCTGACGCTGCCTGTGCGAGCGCAAGACATCCCCTATTTCTAGCCTTAGAATTACCAACTTCGCCATGCCCCTAACTTACCTTGCCGTAGTGAAAAGATACTTAAAGTATCTGATTGTTTCCTGACTGTAAACCTCAAAACTCCTCCAAATGTTCCCGCAGTACCAGAAGTGCGGCATCCAGGGCTTGTGACCTTATCTGAGCCCGATCCCCTTGGAACTTGAACGCTCGATGACCCTCACCCATATCAGAGCTGAATCCAATCAACACCTCACCAACTTTTCTTCCCCCAACTGAATCCGGACCAGCGACCCCGGTCGAAGAGAGCCCAATGACAAAAGAAGCGCTTTTAGAATTAGCCAAAGCGAACTGTTCACGCACCGAGGCGGCCATAATAATTGCAACTTCAGAATCAACGGAACCCGCTCTTTCAAGAAGTTCTTTTGGAACTCCGAGCAAGTTTTGTTTCACATCATTTTGATAAGCGACAATTCCACCCAAGACCACTTTGGATGCACCGGGGGTGCCAATCAGCTTTGCGCAAATAAGACCCCCGGTGACAGACTCGGCGACTGCCACAAAGAGCCCGCCTTCCTCTAAGCGCTCAATCAGATTCATTTTTGCGGCCTGAGGTACTGCAGCCCGGTGTAGAGGGTGAGCGCCACCGCAAGATAAATCATGCCGGTAGTCAAAAACTCGAACCAAACACCGAGAAAGTCAAACGGTGCCAAAGCCATGGAAACCGCGATTATCTGAATGACGGTCTTGAGCTTGCCACCGCCAGAGGCCGAAATTACACGCTTTCTGTAGACCGCTAATCGATACACGGTAACTCCAAACTCCCGAACCAGAATCAAAATTGTCGCCCACCATGGCACCGCGTCCTGAATTGACAGCGCCACCAGTGATCCTGAGAGAAGTGCTTTGTCTGCAATAGGGTCAAGGATCTTCCCGAGATTGGTGACCAAGTTTCTCTTGCGCGCAATCGCGCCATCAATGCCATCAGTCGAAGCGGCCAGAATCAACAGTGCCAGCGCGATAAGCCGCATCCACATCGAATCCCACTGGGTCAAAATTAACCACAGCACAAAAGGAACCACCAGAATTCTTGAACTAGTAATTAGATTCGGCGTCTGCCGATAAAAAAAGCCTCTAGTTTCCATCGCCTCGACCGGTCAGTTGCCAAGCGTCTTCATCCGGATCCTCATCCTGGTGACCAAGATCGCCCTCGAATACCGCAGTGGTCTGACCCGAAACCTTGGCAAAAAGCGCCGGTAGCTCTTCGGGCTTTATCAAAACGTCTCGAGCCTTGGAGCCCTCTGAGGGTCCAACCACTCCCCTGGATTCCATCAGGTCCATGAGCCTTCCAGCCTTGGCGAAGCCAATTCTGAGCTTGCGCTGGAGCATTGAGGTGGATCCGAATTGCGAGTTAACCACCAAATCCGCCGCCTGCAAGAAAATATCAAGATCATCACCGATATCGCTATCCACTGTTTTAGTTGGGGCACTAGCCGTTACGTCGCTGCGATACTCGGGCTCCATTTGAGCCTTCACGTGATTCACAATCTTGTGGAGCTCCTCTTCGGAGACCCAGGCCCCTTGGACTCGAAGCGCCTTATTGGACCCCATGGGAGAAAACAATGCATCTCCTTGGCCAACCAACTTCTCGGCACCGGGTTGATCCAAGATAACTCTCGAGTCGGTAAGCGAGGAAACAGAGAATGCGAGTCTGGAAGGAACGTTCGCCTTGATTAGGCCAGTCACCACATCCACCGAAGGGCGCTGAGTGGCTAGCACTAAGTGGATACCTGACGCCCTGGCCAACTGGGTGATTCGCACAATCGAATCTTCCACATCTCTTGGAGCCACAATCATTAGATCAGCCAGCTCGTCAACCACGACCAGCAAATAAGGGTAAGGCTGTAGGTCCCGCTTAGAGCCCTCTGGGACCTTTATATCTCCGGCGACAACGGCTTTATTGAAGTCATCAATGTGCTTAAAGCCAAAACTCGCTAGATCGTCATAGCGCGAGTCCATCTCTTTTACGACCCACTGCAAAGCCTCGGCTGCCTTTTTCGGGCTAGTGATGATCGGGGTAACCAAGTGTGGGACACCTTGGTAGACCGACAGCTCCACCCGCTTTGGATCCACCAAAACCATCCGCACTTCCGATGGCTTTGCCCTCATCAAAACAGAAGCAATCATCGAATTAACAAAGGAAGATTTGCCGGCACCTGTAGCTCCGGCCACCAAGAGGTGCGGCATTTTTGCCAGATTGGCAATTAGGTAGCCGCCCTCGACATCTTTACCAACACCAATTGTCAAAGGATGAGTGGAATTCGCCGCATTCTTCGACCTCAGCACGTCTCCCAGCGAAACAGTTTCTCGATCGGTGTTAGGAATCTCAATACCAATGGCGCTCTTACCCGGGATCGGCGCCAAGATTCTGACTTCGTTCGAGGCAACAGCGTAAGAGATATTGTTGCTCAACCTGGTGACGGCCTCCACCTTCACACCCGGCTGCAATTCAACCTCGTATCTAGAAACGGTTGGGCCGCGCAAGAAACCGGAGACCTTGGCTCCAATTTCAAACTCCTGAAAAACGGCATTGATTGCTATGACCACCTGGTCGTTAACGGCACTCCTTGATTTAGGAGGGGTGCCGGCAGCCAAAATGCCCAAACCTGGCAAAGTGTAAGTTCGCTTTTGCTTGGTTGGGGTCGTGCCGTCAATTACCGCAATCGGCTCAGTCAGGTTTTCCTCTTGAGTCAAAAACTCGAGATTCGAGGCTTCATTCTCCAGAGTGACCACTGGGTATGGCTGAGCTAATTCTTCTACAATAAACTCATCGATATCTTGAACCAGCGCTGTATCAAAAGCGTTGGGATTATTTTCGCTTCGCTTGAACCACTTCGATGTCTTGCCATCAAACGCGTCAGAAATATCAGGCTCGCTCGAGACTCCCAATAGGAACTGCTTGAAACTAATGAACCTGGGCTTGATTTGCGAGGGAGCAGTTCCGGTCATGATAAGGATTGAGACAACCGCCAAGAGCAACAGAACCGGTGTTGCTCCGAACACGGTCAGTAGCGAGTTCAATGGCCCGCCAATTAGCCAGCCGAATAATCCTCCAGCTTTAGCTAGACCCTCGGCACCATCAGCGTTGGGGCTCGGGGTGCCTCCAAAGATGTGAAAAAATGCAGAGATTACAGAAAGAAACAGCCAAAAACCGATTGCAAACCGTGAGCTGTCCTTTACAGAAGCTGGGTGCCTGAATAAATAGAAAGAATAAACAAAAAACACGGCCGGCAGCGCGAATGCCACCAGGCCAAAAAGCATTCCAAAGCTGTAAGAATGCAAAAAACTAGCCCAGGTCTCATTGATGAAAAACCAAGCGACTGAAGCGCCTAAGACCGAAAGCATAAACACGAAGAAAGGCGCACCGTCGCGCCTGTCTTCCTTGGCCAATTTCTCAGTACTAAAAGCCCTGATTAACCCGCCTAATCCATGGGCCAAGGCCATGTATCCCCCGGTGAAAATCGCGCCAAAGTTAGCTCTTTTGGACTTAGGGGTTGCACTCGAGCGTGGGGCTCGGCGCGCAGGAGGCTTGGCGCCTGGGCGCCGAGGTGGAGGAGTCTTTGAAGCCATTAGATAAAGGTATCAACGCTTGGGGGCATTTTGGCTTTAGGCGCCGCGCTTCGAAGAAACCACAATTGGAATGATCATCGGCTTTCTGCGGTGTGCCTTTGCGACCCAATTGCCTACGGTTCTGCGAATAACTTGCTGAAAGCCGTAGGTGTCGCGCATGCCGCCTGCCTGAGCCTCAGCTAGGGCGTTTGAGATGGCCGGCAAGATATCGTCAAACACGTGATCATCCTCGGCGTAAGCTCGGGCCCTGATTTCAGGACCTTCCACTACCCTGCCATTTTGATCCACCACCGCGAAAATAGAGATAAAGCCTTCTGCGGCAAGAATCATGCGATCCTTGAGATCTTCCTCTGTGATCTTGCCAACGGTCTTCCCGTCGACATAGAGCATGCCGCAGGGAACTCTTCCTACCACCTCTGCGATGCCGTCTTTTAGATCGATAACCACGCCATCTTCGACCACCAAAACTCGCTCTTTAGGAACCCCGGTTCTTATGGCTAGAGCCGCGTTCGCATCAAGGTGGCGGAACTCTCCGTGGATCGGAATTACGTTTTTGGGCTTGAGAATGTTGTAGCAGTAGAGCAGCTCTCCGGCGGCGGCGTGACCAGACACGTGCACCTTGGCATTGCCCTTATGAACAACGTTGGCACCTATTCGAGTTAGGCCATCGATGACCTTATAAACCGCGTTTTCGTTACCGGGGATCAAGGAGGAGGCCATCAAGACGGTGTCCCCTTCGCCAATAGAGATTTGGTGCTCCCGATTCGCCAACCGAGACAGAACGGCCATCGGCTCGCCTTGGCTCCCGGTGGACATTAATACGACCTTGTTATCGGGGTAGTCCGGAATTTGCCGCATTTCAATGATTGATTTATCTGGAACCTTAAGAAAGCCCAGCTCTTGGGCGATGCCCATATTTCGAACCATGGAACGGCCCACAAAAGCGACCTTGCGGTTATTCGCGACCGCAGCATCAATTACCTGCTGCACTCGGTGAACGTGAGAAGAAAAAGACGCCACCACGACCTTGCCAGGAGTTTTAGCAATCACAGACTCGATAACCGGGCCAATGTCACTTTCAAGCGGGGTAAACCCAGGAACATCAGCATTGGTGCTGTCAACCATAAACAAATCCAAGCCAGCTTCACCGATGCGAGCAAAGGCTCTTAGATCCGTGAGTCTTCCGTCAAGTGGTAGCTGGTCCATCTTGAAGTCGCCGGTGCCCAAAACGGATCCCGCTTCGGTGCGAATCAAAACCGCCAGCGAGTCTGGAATCGAGTGATTAACGGCTATGAACTCTAGGGAATAAGGCCCCACCTGCTCGGTCTCGCCCTCCTTCACAGTGTGAGTAAAGGGGTTAATGCGGTGCTCTTTGAGCTTGGCCTCAACCAAAGCGAGGGTTAGGCGCGAACCTAGAATCGGAATGTCTTGGCGCAGCCTCAGAAGGTATGGAACACCTCCAATGTGGTCTTCATGACCGTGGGTCAAAACGATGCCGACTATTCGGTCGAGCTTGTCTTCTAAATAACTAAAGTCGGGAAGTATTAGATCGACACCTGGCTGGGTCTCTTCTGGGAAAAGCACTCCGCAATCCACAATCAGAATTTGATCATTGATCTCGAAGACGGTCATGTTTCTTCCGATTTCGCCCAAACCCCCCAGTGGCACGATTCTGAGCGTGCCCTTATTGAGTTTTTCTGGTGCTTTGATTTCCATTAGCGAGTGGTCCCTGCAATCTTTGGTAGCGCTCCGCCGGCTGCGGCGTTGCGGTTTGGGCGGAAGTTATCAAAGCTCAATCCCGGAACCGAAATAACTTGGTCTATGCCGGCTTCGATTGCTGCTGCCTCAGAGTCCTCCGGACCGACCAGCGGCAAACGAACCCGGGGGGAATTGATTTGGCCAAGGCCATGCAAAACATACTTAGCCGCAACCGTTCCAGGAACATGATTCATGATTGCGCGTTGCAAAGGCTCGAGTGAGTTGTGAACCATCATGGCAGCGTGAAAATCGTTTGCATTTGTGGCGTCAATCATGGCCCGATAGGCGTGAGGCGCTATGTTGGCGGTCACGCCGATTAGCCCGGTAGCGCCGATTGCCAGGTGAGGCAATGCGTAGGAATCGTCTCCCGAAAAGTACATCAGCCCGGTTTCTAGCATCAACCTAGAGGCCTGAGCTAAGTCGCCCTTGGCGTCTTTGACAGCGACAATATTTGGATGCTTGGCAGCTCTGTGAAAAGTATCCGAAGCAATCGCTACACCGGTGCGCCCTGGGATGTCATATAAAAGCACTGGCAAATCGGTTGCATCGGCAATCAACCTGAAGTGAGTCAAGATGCCTGCCTGGGTCGGCTTATTGTAATAAGGGGTGACAATCATCACTCCATCGGCCCCAGCCTTTTCGCTCTCACGGTAAAGCTGAATTGCATGGGCAGTTTCGTTCGAACCGCCACCGGTGATAATTTTTGCTCGGCCAGCTGAAACAGCCCTCCCCACCTCTACCAATTTGATTTTCTCCGGGTCGGTCAAGGTTGATGTTTCACCCGTGGTACCCGTAACCACGATGCCATCCGCGCCATTGGATATTACATAGTCCATGTGACGCTCAGTGGCATCCCAGTCCACCTCCCCCTCGGGGGTCATGGGTGTTACAAGCGCCACCAGCACCTGGCCAAATATGTCTTTTTGAAGCTGTGTCATCCGATTAGCCTACTCAACTCCTGGTTGATTTGAACTTAGGAGTGGGGTCGTAATTGATGCGGTTACTGAAGCAAAAATCAAATCCTTGGGCACCCGCTGTAATTATTAGAAACTTGGTCGCCGGGTTTACGGTGGCTGTTGTGGCACTTCCCCTCGCTCTAGCTATTGGCATTGGGTCTGGACTTGGCGGCCGGGTTTCTCGCGGGTCTTGAGAGCCTTTTGAGCGAAAAAAATCAGACCGAATTGCAAAGTCTGGGGAACACAACCCGAACCGTGAGCCATTCGGTCAAGGGGTGACAAACCCGGTTGTGTAATTTTTTGGCGGAGTACCGGCCACCGCCGCACTTGCCAGAACTGCTTTTAACGTGCGGGCCGGAGTAGCCTCTAGAATCTCGGCGACTAGTCAAGGAATATTCCTATTTCTGCTTGCACCTCTAGTCTCCGGCTGGATTGCGCAAATTCCCTTGGCGACTAATTAGCCTAAGGAGCTACCCGGCCATTCTCGTTAAACGACTCGTAGCTAAGCGGCATGAGCTCCGCCCAAGCGTCTTCCATCTTCTCCGCACACATTTCAATCTCCCGCTGAGGGTAAGAAGGAAAATGAGTTCCTTCGCGCTTGGTGCGCAGGGATAAAAAGTTCATCAGCGAACGCGCATTCATCGTTACATACATGCTCGAATAGATATTCACTGGCAGCACGATTCTTGCTACCTCACGGGCAACCCCGGCCACCAGCATCCTCTGATAAGACTCATAGGCGGCTCGTGTAACAGACATGGTTTCTTGGGTAACCAGGGCGGCTTGCTCGGCTGTGCCGTCCTCAAAGTCATAAGCACCAGGTTTTCCTACCTGAATCAGCTTTCGCTCGGGGCCTGGAATATAAAACACTGGCTGCAGCTCGCGGTAGCGACCGGATTCTTCGTTGTAGCTAGCGATGCGATGCCTCATGAACTCTCTGAAAACGAAAATTGGGGCTTGCACATAAAAAGTCATTGCGTTGTGTTCAAACGGAGAGCCATGACGATCGCGCATCAGGTAATTAATCAGACCTTTATCGCGCTTTTGCACCTCGACATCGGCCTCGCGCGCGGTCTCTAAAGTCAATTCACCCATGGTAGAAACACGGGCTGCAAAAAGCACATCGGCATCCCTAGCGCTTGAGCGAACTAGTTCAACGGTCACATCGGATCTAAAAATAATGTCAGTCACGAACAAGAGCTTAAGCTAGCGCCAAAGTAAAAAAGCGCAACACACCGATTTCTCTAAAGCAAATCACATAACCTTTTTCATATGGGACCTGATGCAACGCTTATTTGGGCCGGTTCGCTTTTTGCAATTGCAATCGCAATCGGAACGGCCTTTAGGTTCTTCTCTGGAAGAGGACGCCGCGATAAGACTTCAGAGTGCATAGATCTAAGCAAACTCAAAGTCGGCAAAAATGGTGTGCTGGTAACTGAGTTCGGGAAGAAGACCACCTTGGTGCAATTTTCGACCCAGTATTGCGGTCAATGCCCCGGGGTCAGAAGGTCGCTCTCCCAATTAGAATATCGACACGGGGCACTCCTGTACATAGATGTTGATATTACAAACCGACTGGACCTAGCAGCCCATTTTTCAATTAGCCAAACTCCAACCGTTTTTATCCTTGACGGACTAGGCGAAATAAAATTCCGAATTGGTGGAGTGCCGAAATATGCCATTATTCGAGCCGAACTTGAGAAACTAGGAGCATTATGACCGAGCTAAAAAGAATCGATCCCCGCGGCCCGAGATTTGGGGCAGCAATCACATCCGTTTTCGCAATCATTGCGTTCGGATTCAGCCTGGATACTTGGGTCTATGCATGGCTGATTATGTGGGTGTTGTTCGCGCTTTTTGCGCTGAGCGTGTTTGGGAAAAACATCACTCACCCCTATTCGTATTTATTTCAAAAATTTGTCCGACCAAGACTTTCGGCCCCAGCCGAACTTGAGGATTCGCGCCCACCACACTTTGCTCAGCAGGTTGGATTGAGCTTTGCAGTCTTCGGGGTTATTTCGGGCTTTTTCTGGCCACTCGGGGTCACGATTGCAGCCGCGTTCATATTCCTAGCGGCATTCCTAAATGCATTCTTTGGGCTGTGCCTGGGTTGCCAGATGTACTTGGGACTAAGAAGGATTGGTCTGCTTCGCCAGTAAAATAGCGTGGCGCATTGCTGACCGAGCGCGCTTTCTATCCCCCGAAGCGTCATAGCCCTCCGATAACCTGACCCAGTTCTCCCAGTTCTTGGGGTAGGCTTCCGCAATTTCTTTGACACCCTCAAAGGCCATTAGCGCGCTTTGCTTCACCGCTTTACCAGATGGTCGGAGCTCGACCACAAGCTCTGGCACGCCAGCCTCGCGAGCTCTAAGCACCAAGTCCTGGGCTGCTAGCCCAAAACGCAGTTCCATGAAAAGCGACCAGATCCCAAGAATTGGGAAAACCAGAATAAGAAGCCCCATTGCCTTAGCAATCCAGTTCGGATCGGAAATCAGCACAACTCCACGATTACCGAGCAGAAGCATGTAGGCGATGGTTAAAAGGCTCATGACGAGGACCCAGATTTTTGTGCTCATAAAGCTAAACGACCTTCTCCAGACCGACATGGAGACCGGTAGCTGAGACAGCGAATTCAATTGCAAGGCGTATCCCATTTGAATAGGCCCCAAGTGAAGAGACTTCATGGGAGATGCTCAACACTTCAGAGTCGCCGCCCAATAGAACTTCCTGCTTGGCACTTAGGCCCTGAAGCCTGATCGAGTGAATCGGAATACCAGCAAAGACCTCTCCTCTGGCTTTTTGATCAACCCCGGTCAAAAGCGGTTGCACCATGCCCGATCTGGCCTGAGAGATGACTTCCGCAGTTCGAACCGCGGTGCCAGAAGGAGAGTCAATCTTGCCGGCGTGGTGAGCCTCAATAATTTCGATTGAGTCAAAATACCTCGCAGCCTGGGCTGCAAAGCTCTGAGCGAGCATCGAGCCAATCGAAAAATTAGGAATCACCAAAACACCCGCTTTTGGGTGCAGGTTCAAAAGTCGCTCTAAGCCCAGGAACTGACTCTGATTCCAGCCCGAGGTCCCTACCACTATCTTCTGATCATGTTCAATGGCAAATTCAACCATCTTCGGACTCACATCCGGCAGCGTGAAATCTACGATGACATCGGCACCAAGCATGTCGGATATATCCGACTGCGAGTTGAGCTTTGCATGCAGCGAAAGATTCGAGGCGTCATTCACAAGTTCTTGAGTCAAGGCACCCATTCGACCACTAGCACCCAAAATAGCAACACTTATCATGCTGAAAACCCTATCAACTGTGAGCTGAAAGCAAGCCTAGATCCGGACCGACTGCTACTAAGGACCTGGAACCCGAAGCGATTCGCTGGGCAACCCTTTGAACATCGGCCAGTGTCACAGTGCTAAAACGCTCCATGATTTCCGATGTGGAAAGGTACTCCCCCGAACCAATCTCGGCAGATAGCAGGCGGTTCATGCGGGCCATGGAGCTTTCATAACGCAGCGCCAGCCCCCCGGTTAGATTTCCCATGGCCAAATCGAGCTCAGCCTTTGTAACTCCATTTTGAACTACCCCATCAAAAATCTCACGCATTAATAGCGTTACTCTTTCGGCATTCTCAGGAGCGGTACCCGCGTAAATGCCAAAGTATCCGGCATCAGAATAACCCTGCTGATATGAGTAGGTCGAGTAAGCCAGACCGCGCTTTTCGCGGATTTCCTGATACAACCTAGAACTCATTCCACCACCCAAAATGGTGTTCATGATTCCCACCGCGTAGCGGTCTGGATCCATCCCGTGAATGCTCTGGAAACCTAAAATCACGTTGGCCTGTGCAACATCTTTTTCTAATATCCTAAAAGGCTCAGCAGCGCTCAGGATATCTGGAACTTGAGATCGTCTGTGAGTCGGGTGACTGACACCGGATAACCAACCCACCTTGCCCAATTCTTTTTGTACCAATTTGAGAACTTCTGCGTGAGCGACCCCACCGGCGACAGTGATCACAAGATTTTCGGGGATGTAGTGCTTTTTATAATGGTTATAAACCGCTTTGCGGCCCACCTCATTGATGGTTTTTTCGGTACCACCAATTGGCCTACCAAGTTCGTGATTTGGCATCAAAGCCTCGGCCAAATTCTCGTGCGCAACATCCTCTGGGTCATCCTCGTTCATTGCAAGTTCTTCGAGAATGACGGTGCGCTCTAAGTTGAAATCCGCTTCGTCAATTCTGGCCGAGGTGAACATGTCCAACAGCACATCGAGCGCCAACCCTAAAGCAGAGTTCGACACCCGAGCGTAATAGCTCGTGTATTCCTTTGCTGTAGCGGCGTTAGAAGACCCGCCAACCGAATCAAAAGCTATTGAGATATCAAGCGGTGACCTTGATGGTGTTCCTTTGAACAATAAGTGTTCTAAAAAGTGAGTGGAGCCGAAGTGACCCCCGGTTTCATCCCTAGAGCCAACCGCCACTGAAACGGCAACCGCTACTGAGGGTGCGCCGGGAATCTCTTCGGTTAAAACGCGAACACCGCTGGGCAGCACCGTGCGATTAACACGGGCCGCCTCAGCGGTGAACTCGATTGAATCTCTTAGTGAAAAAAGCAAACTACTCGCTTGCTCCTTCGGCACCATCTTCAACAACTGGAGAAAGCGAAAGCTTTCCGCGGTCATCTACCTTGGTGATTTCAACCTGTAGCTTCTGGCCAACCTCGAGAATGTCTTCGACGTTCTCAACGCGCTTGCCGCCTGAAATCTTCTTCAGTTCGGAAACGTGCAGTAGGCCATCCTTGCCAGGCATCAGCGAGATAAACGCACCGAAGGTGGCTAGCTTCACAACGGTACCTAGGAAACGCTCGCCAATCTCAGGAACGTGTGGGTTTGCAATTGCGTTGATGGCAGCTCTTGCTGCATCAGCACTCTCGCCATTGGTTGCGCCAATGTAGACGGTTCCGTCATCCTCAATTGAGATGTCGGCCCCGGTCTCGTCCTGAATCTGATTGATCATCTTGCCCTTTGGCCCAATGACCTCGCCGATTTTGTCAATCGGGATCTTGACTGCAATCACTCTTGGTGCGTACTTCGAAAGCTCGTCTGGCTCTTCGATAGCTTCGAGCATCACATCAAGGATGTGATTACGAGCGTCTCTGGCCTGGTTGAGCGCACTAGCCAAAACCGAAGCTGGAATTCCATCCAACTTGGTGTCTAGCTGAATGGCCGTGATGAAGTTACGAGTTCCAGCAACCTTGAAGTCCATATCCCCAAGCGCATCTTCTGCACCCAGGATGTCTGTCAAAGCCGCGTACTGGATCTTGCCATCAATAGTGTCTGAGATCAGACCCATTGCGATGCCAGCAACTGGGGCACGAAGTGGCACACCAGCGTTTAGTAGCGAAAGGGTTGAGGCACAGACCGAACCCATTGAGGTTGAGCCATTTGAGCTCAGCGCCTCGGATACCTGACGGATCGCATAAGGGAATTCCTCACGAGATGGCAGAACCGGAGCTAGCGCGCGCTCAGCCAATGCACCGTGACCAATTTCACGACGCTTTGGAGTGCCCACGCGGCCAGTTTCACCAGTTGAGTAAGGAGGGAAGTTGTAGTGGTGCATGTAGCGCTTTGACTTTTCTGGGGTCAAGGCATCTAGCTGCTGCTCCATCTTGAGCATGTTCAAGGTGGTGACACCAAGAATCTGAGTCTCACCGCGCTGGAAGATAGCCGAACCGTGGGTGCGAGGAATAACTGCCACCTCTGCATCCAATGCGCGAATGTCAGTTAGACCGCGACCATCAATTCTGATGCCCTCTTTCAATACCCGATCACGCATTACCTTTTTGGTGGCTGACTTATAAGCACCGGAGAACTGAGACATCTGCTCTTCGGTCAAAGTGCTAGCAACATCTAGCTTGACCTTTGCCTTGAGTGCATCGTCTGCATCTTGGCGGGCCTGCTTGTCGGCAATCTGGTAAACGGTTGCAAGCTCTGCACCAGCAGATTTCACAACAGCAGCCAATACCTCTTCGGTGTATGGCAAGAACACTGGGTACTCACCGGTTGGCTTTGCAGCCTGCTTCGCCAAATCACTCTGTGCGCGAACCAATTCCTTGATGAAAGGCTTTGCAGCCTCAAGACCCTGGGAGACAACCTCTTCGGTTGGTGCTGATGCGCCGCCGGCGATTAGGTCCCAACTCACATCGGTAGCCTCTGCCTCAACCATCATGATGGCAACGTCTTCTTTACCGTTCTCAACTACAACGCGTCCGGCCACAACCATGTCAAACACGGCACCAGCAAGCTGCGAGTACTTGGGGAATGCAACCCATTGACCATCAATCAGAGCGACTCGAACACCGGCAACCGGGCCGGAGAATGGCAAGCCAGCTAGCTGGGTTGACATTGAGGCTGCGTTGATAGCAACTACGTCGTAGAGCTCATCTGGCTCAATAGACATTACGGTCACAACAACCTGAATCTCGTTTCTAAGACCATCAACAAATGATGGGCGCAGAGGTCGGTCAATCAATCTGCAAGCAAGAATTGCCGCGGTTGATGGACGACCCTCACGACGGAAGAACGAGCCGGGGATCTTGCCCGCGGCATACATGCGCTCTTCTACATCGATCGTTAGTGGGAAAAAGTCAAAGTTGTCCTTTGGGTGCTTCGATGCCGTTGTGGCAGAAAGCAACATGGTCTCTTCGTCAATATAAACAGCCGCAGCTCCTGCTGCTTGCTGAGCCAAACGGCCAGTCTCGAAGCGAATTACGCGCTTGCCGAACTTGCCATTATCAATAATCGCTTCTGCGAATTTAATCTCTGGGCCTTCCATAGCCCCTCCTCTTTATTTTTCGCACGCAAAGACCCACAAGGCGGTTCGCATTGTTTTGCTGCGCGCTGGAGGCGAGTGATTACTCGCAAATGAATTGCCGGGCCGTCAGTAAAACTAACTGGGGACATTGACCCAATAAATTCCACCGAAGACCCGCCATCGGATACTCCTAGCCCAAAGTCTAACGACTAGGTAACGAAATGGCTAGGAGGCGAGGTGCCTCAGATTCTGCCGGGGGCCAATCATGACAAAGTGACCAGCCAAGTTTCGGCTAATCTCCTTCAGCGTTTGCTCCAAGTTTTGTGTTCTTCCTGAGATACGAGTCTTTTCAGCGTCCACACCCGTCATCGCCAAAGTTGCGTTCAGGTGCTCCTAGAAATTTACTCAGGCGGGTAGGCGATGCAGCGGATGGCCGGCATCGACCAAGAGACTGCAGAGCGCGCCGATTTCAGGTGGCGCTGTGCCTGGACCACCTTCCAGTTCGACCTCGACATCAGATCCATCGAAACGCCGAACCGTATAACGCCAGGTCGCACCAAGATACCGACGGGAGGTAATAACGTCGCGGCCTCCATCGACAATAAGAGTCAAGTCGTGCGGCCTGGCCATCAGCACGAACTCTGGTGAGTCTGGATCGGGCAAGAATGACGCCTCACCCAAAAAAGTTGCCACGAAACGGTCACTGGGCCGCTCAAACAGCTCTTCTGGCTCTCCAATCTGGTGTATCTGGCCACCCGACATCACTGCCACACGGTCGCCCAATGCCAGCGCCTCCTCGCGATCGTGGGTGACAAGAACTGCCGCGGCATTGCGGCTGCGGAGAGCTTCCATCACGTCTGTGCGCACCTCTTCGCGGAGCGATGGGTCCAGGCCCGCGAAGGGTTCGTCCAAAAGCACCACCGCCGGATTTGGAGCAAGAGCTCGAGCCAGTGCAATCCGCTGCTGCTCACCGCCAGATAGTTCATGGGGGTAGCGTTTGGCCACACCAGTAAGCCTCACGAGCTCAAGTAACTCGCCTATCCTCTGCGAACGTGCAGCGCGGTCGAGGTCGGTGAGACCAAAGGCGATGTTCTGATCGACACGGAGGTGAGGGAACAAGGCATGGTCCTGAAACACTAGACCAACGCGCCGCTTTTCAGGAGGCAAAATGGTCACGTCGCTGCCATCGAGCACGATATGACCGCTAGATATCGGATCCAGCCCAGCTATCACGCGAAGCAGCGAGGACTTGCCGCAACCACTCGGACCGACCACGACCACGATTTCACCTTCTTCGACATCAAACGAAACCTGTTTGACCACATCGCGTCCGGCGATTCGCCTGGTTACGCCAACAACCGAAAGAGCGGCGTTTGTTTTCTCAGGGGTGTCACCAGGGCTACCAGATTTTGGATCCGCCACTTTAGTCACGTCCTTCATGAAGCCACAGTCGCGCCGCGCTCCAGCGACCACAATAGCGCCGCTACCAACACCATTCCGATGCTGATGATTGCCAAAGAAGGCACAGCAGCCTGAACCCATAAGCTCTCTGAAGTGGCTTGCCAAACCCAGACTGGCAGTGTCTCCAAACCGAAAGGTCGCAGGATGAGTGTGATCGGCAGCTCCTTGAAAATATCAATCGCCACGAGCGCCGAAGCTGCGAGGACACCGGCACCAGCGAGCGGCAACTCGATGCGGGCGGCTGCACGGTAGCGACCAGCACCGAGTGTACGAGCACTCGCCACAATCGATGGAGACACCTTGGCGATACTTGCATCAACACCGTGATAGGCCACAGCAAGAAAACGAACGACGAGCGCGTAGATCAATCCGAGAAACGACCCCACCAGCAACCAGCCCTCAGGCAACCAACCCAGTCGATCGATTGCTGCCAGGGTCACCAATGCGCCTATGGCGACTACTGGGCCGGGAACCGCGTAGCCCAGTGTCGCAAGACGTGGCAGCCACGAGCCACTGGGCCGTTGCCGATTCGGGGCAACGGCGAGCAGCAAGCCGAGTCCTAGGCAGGCCAGTGCAGCGATGAGGGTCACCTGCAGCGAAGACATTAGATGGAAGCCGAAGTCACCCGACACTGTGGAGGTCTGGTTTGTGCTTTGGGCTTCTACTGCCCAGGTAACGAGTCGAAAAATGGGCAGTGCGGCAAATAGTGTAAAGGCCCCCCAACCCAGAGTTGTAGCAACCAAAGACCGAGAACCACTCAATTTTTGAATGCGCAGGCCAGTGCGTGCCCCCAACTGCGTGAAGCGAGCTCGGCCACGAGCCAATCGCTCAATAAAGATCAATAGGAGCGCCACGCCGATTAGCAGTACCGCTAATTCCGCAGCAGCGTCGCGGTTACCGGTGCCGAACCACACCCTGAGCACGCCGTCGGCAATGGTAGAAACGTTGAATAAACGCACCGTGCCAATATCGGTTAGTACTTCCATTCCAACAAGGGCAACTCCAGCGGCAAGCGAAGGACGCGCCATCGGAAGCACGATTCGCCAGAACGCTTTTTTGTTACTGCAGCCGAGACTGCGAGCCGCATCCACGGCCCGCTGAGATTGCTCTCGAAACGCCGCGCGGGCAAAAAGGTACACGTAAGGGTAAAGGGTGATCGTGAGCACGAGAGCACACAGCCAAATCGACCGCACCTCGCGAGCGCCAAGTGGCCCGTTAAGGGTGTCAATCCAGACGAAGCCCAGAACATAGCCGGGAATCGCGAGCGGGGTCACCAATAACCATCCGAGCACCCTGCGCCCGGGGAACTGATAAGCGGTAATCAGCCAAGCTAAAGCCGTGCCAAGCACCAGGGTGCCAACCAAGACTAGAAACAGCAAAAGCGCCGTTTCTCCGATCATGCCGGGAAGACGAGTTGCCCAAAGCTCTTCCCACACCTCGATGCTTGGCTCGATGACTGACCACACAATCACGATGAGCGGAACCGATAGAGCAATAGCTACCGCCGACACTAACGCGGTCGTGCTCCAAGAACGTGCTTTTTGAACAATCACCCTCGCCGGTCGGGCTGCGCCGAATTCGCCGCCGTCCGAGTCGGCGAGAGTGATTGTGGTTGACATTTGGGCGACTACGACTTACTCGTAGCGGGCGGCGCTGAGAACTCGAACTGCCGCCGGCTGATTGGCACCGAGCTGACGAACCGCAGCAAGATCGGCTGTGAACTCTCCGAAGCCAGCCACGATCTGACTGGGCTCGAGATTCGGGTCAACAGGGTATTCGAAGTTAGCATCGGCGAACTGTTGCTGGCCGTCTGTAGCCAGCCACTCGATTAGTGCTAGCGCACCCTCGGGGTTGGGAGCATTGGCGGTGATTGCTGCAGCGCTGACGTTGACGTGAACGCCACGGCTATCCTGCTCAGGCCAAACAATTCCAACCGGAAACTCGGGGTCTTCGGTGAGGAGGCGACCTAAGTAATAAGTATTGGCGATTGCGACGTCGCATTCGCCTGAGGCGATTGCTTTGTAGATGTCAGTGTCACTGTTGATATAAAGCGGGTCGTTGTCAACCCAGGACTGCACAATTGCCGTGGCGCGCTCTTCACCCTCCGCGATGATCAGGCTCGCAACTAGCGACTGGGTATAAGGATGCGTGCTTGGGCGAAGACAAAGCTTGCCCTGCCACTCAGGGTCGCCGACGGCGGCGTAAGTGATGGGTGGGTTCGCGACACGTTCCGTGCTCGAGATGACCACACGAGCGCGCTGGCTCAGAGAGAACCAGTTGTCGGAAGCACCGCGCAATTCGACGGGAATTGTCTCCATGAGAATATCGCTGTCCACGCTCGCCAAAACTCCAGCATCAGCGGCTAGCTCAATGTTGGCAGCGTCGGCAGTCATGATGACATCAGCAGGTGTGTTGGCGCCCTCCGCGATCAGGCGCTCGCGCAGTTCGGGATCATTGCCGGTGGTGAACCGTACCTCGATACCGGTATCGGCTGTGAACTGCTCAAAAATTGGCTCTATGCCGTAGTGGCGACCGGTGTACACGGTGACAGTGGCACCGTTACTGATTCCGACTCCGTCGGCTGGGGAAGTCACGCTATCGGATTCAGTGCCGCTTACACAGCCCGAAAGAGAGAAGCCCACAAGAGCGGTAATCGAAAATGTGAGTGTTCTTTTGAAGGGGAATTTCATGGCCATTTTGGTCATCTGCTTTCTAGTTGTCCCAATAGGTTAGGTAAACCTAACCTGCTTGTCAAGTTGGGAACTAGAAAACCCCCGGTGCGTATACACACCGAGGGTTTCGAAGTAAAAACTCTTTATCGACGAAGGCCTAGGCGCTCAATGAGTGCACGCTAGCGTGCAATGTCAACCTTTTGGAAGTAATCCAATAGGCGACGGCGCTGACCGACCATAAGCAACAGTCCACGACGTGAGCGGTGGTCGTGCTTGTGGTCCTTGAGGTGTTCGGTAAGGTCAAGAACCAAATGTCACAAGCCTAGAAATCCTCGACCTGACCTCTGAGCTCCGTAAGTGAATCAAAATATGCTCCCTCGATTTTTGACTGCGACTCCGCTTTCCCCCTAAGGTACTTCTCATATTCAGCAGTTGCTTTTTGGTGTGCCTGATTCTGACTCACTCCGCCGGCATTATTGAGCACCGGGGCATCCAGAGCCACGATCAGTCGGTCGAGCTGGCCGAGCCAATCTTTCATGAAAGTTGCTTTGTGATCTT